>Ga0066639_10001854_pt1 | contig 18619 bp, 15 predicted proteins | sample CryGeyCG2114_010_2_FD_59504 | JGI IMG/M metagenome (GOLD analysis project Ga0066639, IMG submission 59504) | Groundwater microbial communities from aquifer - Crystal Geyser CG10_big_fil_rev_8/21/14_0.10 | ecosystem: Environmental > Aquatic > Deep subsurface > Groundwater | place: USA: Utah...
TCTGGCCTCTACCACTCTGCCATATATCACAAAATTGATACCTGCGGTCTTTGCTCTACGTGAAAGCTGAACAAGCTTAACCCCACCTCCTGCGTAGATTTCCTTACTATTTCCAAATATTTGGGATGACATGGTGTCAATGATAAACTCACCAGTTCGATCTAATTCGCGCTTGAGTTCCTCGCTCGCCGTAACGGCCAAATCCTCCCCGCCGTAAGGAGACTCATTGAAAAAAGTAAGAAGGACAATTTTCTTTTTTAAACCAGAAAAATTTTGAACATTGCCTTTCGGCGGACGACGTTGTCCCTGAGAATCTCTTTTGACCAAACTAGAACAAGAAACAAGCATGGCCGAAATTATTAGAATTAAATAGACAGGCCTCATATGCATCCCCACTCCATAGTATGCAACACAAATGGCTGATTCCTCTGATTCTGAATTTATTCAGTTTTTGAAGAATCCTCACGTTTTAATATTAACACAAAAGGATTGGCTGGGTCTTTGAGACTTAATACTTTGGACTCTATTGCCTGTGAGTCCAGTGACTTCAGGAATTTTGTCAAATCTGCATTCTGACCATGATAACTTGCCTCAAATTGTCCGGTTTTCCCATCATAAGACTTAAGTCTTGGGACAATTTCAAGCCCAGCGCCCTTGATGCTAATCAGGTCTTGAAATGAAAAAATATCTTGTACATTTTGAATATTTTCCAAAGCTAAGAAAACTTTTCCGCTTTTTACTCCCATGCTAGATACGCGCTTGTTTAGCGGCATTAAACCAGAAAGAGGCATGCGATATACCAAACTGGCGATATTGGAACTTAGATTAAAATTGTCAGAGATATCAAAGACAGGGGCTTCGGGGACAAAATCATAAAAACCCATAATCTCATGGTTTTTTATATCATATAAAATAAAATCCCCATCGACGCCCAGACCTAGTTTCTTATTTAGAGGGTCGTCAATCTTCTTGCTCAAAATGAGCTTGATTTTTAGCCACAAAACTCCCTCATAAGGGCCCTTACCATCACTTGGAAAAATATTCGAAGCCGTTTCAAAGTGAGAAAAAATCCGACTAATTTCTTCCTCCTCCGAAACCGAGGCCATGGCCACTTCATTAAAATTTGTTTTTAAATTTTGCACTAACCAATTTTTCCAATGCTCTCTCACCACATCAGTAAAATCCGTTGAGACCTCTACCCCCATGTCCTTCCAATCCATCCCTTCAAGATAAAAATCAGTTGAAACCAAAAGTTTGGAAAATTTTCGAAGTTCACGATTCGACATAAATCGATAATAGACTTTGGTAATATATTGTCTATCCACCTTGGCGGCAATACTCAGATAGCGCATGTTTGGGGTCTGAGTTCCACGCGACTGTCGCTTTTCAGAGTATGAACGTAGCGCCTTATTCAAAACACCAAATTTTGCCCGCAATTCTAATCTTTTTTCTCTTAGCGCGTCCTCGTAAGCTTCCTTCTTATGATGATCAACCTTTGTGGCGTCTCCCTCTACTTCATATTTCTTTTGTAAACTCTCCTTAATCGGCTGCATGTATTCTTCAAATTTTTGGTTGTACTTCTCCCAAAACAGTTCAGGGTTGAGCCCCAAAGCCTTTAACTCTTTACTGTAAATATCCTCTATCGAGGAAGCCAAAAGTTGTCTTTTCACAAAAGTCAGCGAGTCTGAAGGCCGAGAGTAAAATTTGCCCTCACCATCAACTGGAAAAGTATCGTTAGCGACAACAGTACCAACCCAGCAGATTAAAAAGAGAATTAAAAAAATAAAAGGTTTCATAATTGCGCCCCGTCATGAATTTGTCCATCAACTATGAATTTTACCGCATTTCTGTTCAGAAGCTCATTTATTTTTGCCGCCATTTGTGGCGTTGCGCTAATGAAAAAATCTTCACCTAAATTGATTCGACCACGTATTTCTGGGCCATGCACTATTACTTGCAAGGGAACAGTTCCTCGGTAACTTAAAACCGCCTGCTTTAATCTCTCAATTTTTACTGGTTGCAAATCATCTAGTTCAAGATTGATACGCACTCCACTCACCATTTGGTCGGCAACATCATCTAGTTTTTGTATTTTGGTCGGAAAAAACTTACGTGGCGACTCTGTTAAATTCACTTGGCCAGATATAACGACAGGCCCATCGTGGTCCAAAATAGATTCAAACTCCAAAAATGTCCGGGGAAAAATGATACATTCAATTTTAGAAGAGAGGTCCTCTAAATTAGCAAAGCACATCTTGTCGCCCTTCTTAGTCAAGATGACTTTCTTCGATGAAATTATACCTGACAAAGTCAGATCTCTTTTATCTTGCCCGACTAATTCATGCACGCTTGCAATATTCATTGATGCCAATTGCCGCATAACATCTGCATATTTATCCAAAGGATGGCCAGAGACATAGATACCTAGTAGTTGGTGTTCATATTGTAATTTTTCTCTATCATCAAAATCCGCAATTTCTTTGATATCAAGGGCATTAACTGACATTCCCTTATCACCTTCAGTCCCCATGCCAAGATCAAACAAGCTGACCTGACCTAAGGCCTTTTCATCTTGTCTTTTTATTCCATAGCTCATGTACAATTCAAGGTTTTCTAACAACGTTTTGCGCCCCAACTTCTCACATTTATCAAAGGCCCCGACTAAAATGAGAGATTCTAAGGCACGTTTGCCACAGGTTCTAAGATCAACTCTTTCACAAAAATTCAGAAAACTGGTAAAAGGACCGTCTTGTTGCCGTTTCGCAATCAGCTCTGCCACGGCATTTGAACCGACATTTTTAACTGCCCCCATACCGAAACGGATATTGTCGCCGACCACATTGAACAGCCACAAAGACTCATTAATATCAGGTGGAAGAACTAATACGCCAAAATGTTCAGCGTCTTTAATATATAAAGTAACCTTGTCGGCGTTGCTCAATTCTGTCGATAGCAATCCGGCAAAAAAAGCAGGGGTGTGGTAAAGTTTAAGATAGGCAGTTTGATAAGCAATCAAGGCATAAGCGACAGCGTGAGATTTATTAAAACCATAGGCTGCAAAATTGGCCATAAGTTCAAATAGCTCTACCGCTTTCTGCTCGTCAAAACCATTTTGAACAGCACCCTGACTAAAAATCGCACGATGCCTTTCCATCTCTTTAGGTTTTTTCTTGCCCATTGCCCGTCGAAGCATGTCGGCTTGCCCCAGAGAATAGCCGCCAACAATTCGAGCGATGTTCATCACCTGCTCTTGGTAAATAATCACTCCATAGGTATCTTTTAAGACTGGCGCGAGCTGAGGAAATGCAAATGTCATCTCTTTTCGCCCATGCTTAATTTCAATGAAGTCATCCACCATCCCCGATTCCAATGGGCCAGGTCGATAGAGTGCATTGATTGCAGTAATGTCCTCTAATGAATCAGGTTTGATTCGCTTGCATAGATCAATCATTCCAGAAGATTCAAGCTGAAAAACACCGATGGTTTCTCCCGCGGAGACAAAATCAAAAACCTTACGATCTTCCAAATCGATTGCTTCAATATCAAAAGATGAATCCTTGTCCCTTTTAATAAATTCCGAAGCGTATTCAATTACCGTTAGAGTCTTAAGTCCCAAGAAATCAAATTTTACCAAACCGATGGTTTCAGAAAAATCCTTATCAAATTGCGTAACCCTTTCTCCCTCTCGTCCCTTAAATAGTGGGCAATAGGACACCAGTGGTTTGCTGGTAATGATGACTCCTGCGGCGTGAATCGAGGCATGACGCAAAAGGCCTTCTAGCCTACGAGAGATATTTACGATTTGACGAACTTTGGGATCGCTCTCCATCAATTCGCCAATTTTGGGCTCAAGTTGAATCGCCTTATCAAGCGATATACCTAACTCTTCAGGCACCAATTTCGCCAGCACATCAGCTTCGGAATAAGGCAGGGCAAAGACCCGGCTGACGTCGCGAAGTACCGCCTTGGCCTGAAGCTTTCCAAATGTAATAATCTGACCAACTCGTTCCTCGCCATATTTCTTAGTCACATATTCAATCACTTCAGATCGACGATTTTGGCAAAAGTCCACATCAAAATCCGGCATGGAAACTCGCTCCGGATTAATAAATCTTTCAAAAAGAAGATTGAAAGGAATGGGATCAATATTGGTGATAGTCAGAGCATAAGCAACTAAAGATCCCGCGCCAGAACCTCTGCCTGGACCTACCGGAATACCGTGATTCTTGGCCCACTTGATAAAATCCGAAACGATTAAAAAATAGCCAGGAAATCCCATTTGTAAAATCATTTCGATTTCATAGGCCAAGCGTTCAAGATATTTTGGTCGAATTTCACTCTGCCAATTTGGATCTTGTAGTAACTTTTTAAAATGTGGACCGACAAAACGTGTCTCTAGGCCTTCAAGCGCCATTCTTCTAAAATAAGCTTCAGTACTTTCGCTTGTCTCAATTGGATAGTCAGGCAAGTGATAAATCTGATGGCCGTTTTCATCCTTCCACTTGAGCTCAACGTTGCATTCATCGGCAATTTTAAGCGTGTTATCTAAAGCATCAGGAAAATCCTTGAATAGTGCTCGCATTTCTTCTGGCGACTTAAAGTAAAACTCGTTGGTGGTGAGCTTCATACGATTTTCATCTGCCAGAGTCTTGCCCGTCTGTATGCACATCAAAACTTCTTGCGCGGTAGCATCTTCTGACGTCATATAGTGACAGTCATTAGTCGCAATCAATTTCATATTATTCTGGCGGGCATATTCAATAACTTTGCGATTTACGATTTCCTGTTCAGGAATTCCATTTTTTTGAATTTCAAGATAAAAATCATCGCCAAAAATTTCTTGCAATTTTTGAATAGCGCGAACGGCGCGCTCATCTTGGTCGGTAAAAAAATTATAACCCACCTCACCTTTGAGACAGGCAGTGGTACAAATAAGCCCTTCACTGTGTTGGCGTAAAAGTTCCGCATCAATCCGTGGCTTATAATAAAATCCTTCGAGATAGGCCTTGGACAGCAACTGACAAAGATTTTCATAGCCCTGGTTATTTTTGCAAAGAAGAATCAAATGATGAATTTGATGCCCGGCCTCTTGTTCATCCTGGGAGCCGATGGTCTTAGTCCGCTTAGGTGAAATTCGCTCATGCCTCGAACCGGGGGTAAAATACACTTCCGAACCGAGAATTGGCTTTATGCCTGCTTCCTTACATTGGTTATAAAAATCAATGGCGCCAAACATGTTGCCGTGATCCGTTTGGGCCAAAGCGGGAATCTCTAATTCCTTGGCGCGTTTAACCAAATCTGAGATGCGAATAGCACCATCAAGCAACGAATATTGGGTGTGAAGATGAAGATGAACAAAACTATCTGGATGACTTTTTAAAAAGGATTCATTTTGCATAATTTATCATATTACCAGTAAGTGCCAAAGACGTGGCGGGGTGCTTATTGATAGTGATTCTACTGAAAAAGAGCGGCCTTCGTCAGTACACAAATCGCCAAAAGCGACATTCCAAGTGCTTAGGAATCGCACCTTGTCGGCGTGATGCATCACTTATGAAAAAATCATGTTTATTTGGATAATTGTTTAGCTTTTACTTAGCTCTCGCGCCTTTTGTTCCGCATCTGACTCCATGGGCATCTTGTCATGCAAGCGGTCCTTATACTTATCAATTGCCCCATCCCCATCAGTATCGGCCTTGCCTATGGCGCTCAGCACTCCAATTGGGAGATTGCCAAACCACATACCAGCATAATTATTTCGCCCGCCCTTTTTATAACATTGTTCAGTGTGCGACACTTCGTGCAATAGCCAACGCAGCTTATTGAAATTTTCCTGCTTGCCGGCCAAGGCCGAAAGGATTGATCCCTTGGGAAAATAAATTTTTGAACAATCTGTCATGGCATTACTACCCACCACTTTTGTAGATTCATGCACTTCAACAGATTTCAAATTATTTTTATAAAATTTTTGAAATTTCTGAATAAACCAATGGGGTAGCTTGGATTTACCACTGGAATTTTTGTCAACAATCTTAAAAAAAATTTTATAGCCGTTAACCGCCAGTCGTACAGAATTAACGACTTCCTTAACTTTTTGCACAGCTTTTTTGACTTTAGAACCCTTGATACAGGCAGAATAATTAATGCCTTTTCCCTTCCATTTTTTTTCAGCGATATGGCCCTTAGGACATACTCTCTCATCTACTTTACATTCAGAGCCTTGGTGAATTTTTGTGTAGTTACTACAAAATTTTGTTGCCGCGTCTTTATTTTTTTGCGATTCACATTTGCGATCACACCTTGCATGGACCCCCGAAAAGCTTAAGGACGAAACAATCAAAAAAGAGTATATTACGGAACGATTCATGCCTTCCCTCCGGCCAATGTTAAACCCCATAAAATTATCTGTGTTTCTTATCGGACTTGCCTTGGGTCCAATTAAGGCCTGGTAACTGGTTGATTTTACCTACCTAGATTGCAGTAATAAGACAGGAACACGTGTGTGTAAATTCCACCCCCTTTGGAATATTACCTTGGCGCGTAGCGCGAAGCATGATACAGGTTCATCACCGTTTTTTACTAGGGGAATCTTATGCCAAAATGGGGCCTTAAGCGCACACTCTTAATACTCACTCTTTCATTCCAATGCCTAGTTTTTCACACCTCATTTGCACAAGAAAATGCAGGGCCTCGCTATGGAGATCCCGAGCTTACTGACTCACGTTTGCAATTCATCAGGGATGAGCAAGGACTGATTGCCCCCCTGGAAAATATTAAGCCCTTCTTCCAAGGTTGGACTGAATATACCTATAACCAATGCTCCCAATTAATGGTTGATTCTTACCTACAGTTTGGTAATTCACTAGATTACCCTTTTGCTATTATGAATGAGCCGTATGAAGTCTTTTACACTATTCCTTTCATGGCACGTGCCATGGGGGCCTTGCTCAATGATTTTGAAAAGCGCAAGACAATCTTAAATATGGCCTATTACCTGCTGGAATTTTCAAGACATCCTGATGCCTATCAAAAATGTCGTATACAAGTGGGACAAAAATTTGTCGAGCTGACCGATTACTTTGTAGCAAAGTTGGTGGGGCGTTCCTGTATGGCAGAAATGGTTGCTTATCAACTCAATTTTTGGATTATCAAAGAAAGAGTTCCAACGGACAAAAAGGTCGAACTGCTTGAGACGCATATGTTAAACCCTTATAAAAATGAGTTAAGATTGGGCACAACAATTTGCCGAATGAGCATGCCCCTGGATGAATATTCTCGCTCAGTAGAAAACATTACTTACGATGAGGCGGTTAAATACTACAATAAAATCAAGTACCAATAGGTTCCAGCACACTTTCCTTGCTGCGAAGCTATTCCCATTCGATAGTTCCTGGTGGTTTTGAAGTTATATCATAAACCACCCTGGTCACACCTGAAACTTCATTCGTAATGCGTCCTGAGACTTTTGCTAAAAAAGAATAAGGTGCCTCTGACCATTTGGCAGTCATGCCATCAGAAGAGTTCACCATACGAATGCAAATAACTTCTTCAAAGGCGCGAGCATCGCCCTTGACTCCAACCGTCTTCACTGGAAGTAAAACTGTAAATGCCTGCCAAGTGCTGTAGTAGAGACCTTGTGAATGGAGTTCTTCAAATAAGATTTGATCTGATTGCTGAACCTTGGCAACTGATTTAGGTGAAAGCTCACCAAGAACACGGATGCCAATACCAGGTCCGGGAAAGGGGTGGCGGTGAACCCATTCGTGCTTAAGCCCTAGCGCCTCTCCCAGAATCCGCACTTCATCTTTAAACAGGTAACGTAAGGGTTCAAGTAATTTCAATTTCATTTTTTCTGGCAGCCCACCAACATTATGGTGAGACTTTATAGTCGCAGATTTTCCACCTTTTTGGTGCGGGCTGATGGACTCAATTACATCAGGATAAAGAGTTCCCTGAAGTAAGTATGAAAAATGAATATCGTGTTCTTTTTGGTATTGATTAACTTTCTGCTCAAAAACATTAATAAATGTTTTACCAATGGCCTTTCGTTTATCTTCCGGATCAGATAAGCTCTGGCAGCTTTGGGCAAAAATTGAGCGAGCATCGATAATTTCGATATTTAAGGGGGTGGCCTTTTTTAAAACTTCAATATGATGATAGTCCTGCGGCCGCAAAAGACCATTATCGACAAAAAAACAATGGAGTCTGTCACCCAGAACCTTCTGAGCTAATGTGGCTGCGACCAGGGAGTCTACCCCTCCGGAAAAAGCGCATAAAACACTTTCATCGCCAACTTTCTGAACCAATTGCAAGGCCTCTTCCAACATAATTTTGGCGTTCCAATCGGTGGTGAGTTTGGCAATATTTTTATAAAAATATGACAAAACATCTTTGCCATGTTCAGAATGTTCTACTTCGGGATGAAACTGAATACCCAAAATCGGTCTCTTTTGATGGCGGATCATGGCCAAGTAGCCATTCTGACTTAGCATAACGGTTGTCATCTGCGGTGGTAGTTTTGAGACGTGATCAAAATGGCTCATCCAAACAGAAAATTTTTGCGGACACCCAACAATAGCCTCGCCTGGGGAAAAATGAATTTCGGAATGGCCATACTCACCCGAGTGACCTTTCTCTACTTTTCCTCCCAATACGTGCGCCATAATTTGCATACCATAACAAATTCCCAAGATAGGAATTTCTTCTTTCTCAAAAAGAAACTGATAATCTTCCTGATCTTGCTCTAACGATTGCGGCCCGCCTGATAAAACGATAGCTCCCGGCCACTCTCCCTGAATAACCCGTTCACGCATTTCCGATAAAGTGATCATTTCACATGAAAAATTTAATTCACGCGTCTTTCTAGTAATCAGTTGTGTATATTGTGAACCAAAATCAACAATCCAGACCTGACGCCTTTCCATGCAATTTCCTTAGTGAATAGAGTAATTGGGAGCTTCTTTAGTAATCACCACATCATGGGGGTGGCCTTCGCGCAAAGAGGCACTGGTAATAGATATAAACTCGGCCTTTTCTCGCAACTCTTCCAAATTGTGGGCCCCGATATAGCCCATTCCTGATCGCAGGCCGCCCACCAGTTGATAAATATTGCTCCAAAGTGAACCGCGATAAGGCACTTGACCTTCAATTCCCTCAGGTACCATTTTATTCAATTCTTCTACGTGACCCTGGCCGTAGCGATCCTTACTCCCCTTGACCATGGCGCCGAGTGAGCCCATGCCACGATAGACTTTGTAACTGCGCCCCTGATATAAAATCATCTCTCCTGGGGCCTCGTCAGTTCCAGCAAACAATCCACCAATCATAACAGTGCTGGCACCTGCCGCTAAGGCCTTTACAATATCACCTGAATATTTAATACCGCCATCGGCAATAAAGGGAATTTTAGATTTCTTACAGGCCTCAGCACACTCAAAAATGGCCGAGAGTTGGGGAACTCCAACTCCCGCGACAACTCGAGTAGTACAAATAGAGCCTGGTCCCACACCGACTTTTATAGCATCGACACCCACAGCAATTAAGGCCTCACAGGCTTTGCCAGTGGCAACATTTCCTGCCACAACATCCATACCCGGAAAGGCCTGCTTAATTCTTGCCACCATCTCCATCACGCCCTTGGAATGCCCGTGAGCGGTGTCTATAACAACGGCGTCAACATGCGCCCTTGCCAATTCGCTAACTCGCTCAAACTCTTTGTCTCCTACTCCGACTGCAGCCGCCACCCGTAGACGCCCAAGAGCATCTTTACTACTAAAGGGATTAGATATTGTTTTTTTAATATCTCGAATAGTAATAAGGCCCTTTAAACGCCCCTCTGAATCCACCACCGGGAGTTTTTCTATTCGATTCTTATGTAATAAGCGCTTAGCATTTTCCATATCTGATTCAAGTGTAGTTGTTACCAAACGCTCTTTTGGCGTCATGATATCTTTAACTTTCTGGCCGAGATTGCTCTCAAATTGCATATCACGGCTGGTAAGAATCCCGACCAAAATTTGCTCGTCGTCGACCACCGGGAATCCTGTAATTTTATGCTTTTTTGTCAACTCCACAAATGAACGAAGTGATAACTCAGGATGAACAGTGATGGGTTCAAGGATCATTCCCGCTTCATATTTTTTTACCTTGGAAACTTCTTTTGCCTGATCTTCGAAAGTCAAATTCTTGTGAATGACCCCAATACCACCCTGTTGCGCCAGCACGATAGCGGCATTGGCTTCCGTTACAGTGTCCATAGCAGCTGAGACAATTGGAATGTTGAGATCAATATTGCGGGAAAATCGACTTTTGACATCAGTCTCACTAGGCAGCAGTTCAGAATGCCCTGGTTTTAAAAGGACGTCATCGTATGTAAAGGCCAAAGAAGGGTTGAAATTTTTCACGCGGGCCTCCGAAAAGAAAATACCTTAAATTGGAGGCAGTATACTTTTTTTGATGGCCTTTGGACAGATCTGTTCGCAATTATATGCTTCTAATAGGATTTTTTGTAATCTTGGTCAAAACTCTTGAGCTCATCAATCAGGCGATTGACTTCATTAGTGTGACGCATCTGCTTTTTATATTGGTTAACCAGTGAAGACTCCATGGCATTGCCCTGTTTCACTTCAACCTGAGGATTGTAATGCAAAGGCATAGAGTCCGCAGATGAAACGGATGCTGGGGCACGAACCTGACTAGCTTTTGATTTGCTGGAAGCAGGAGAGCGCCGAGCTGCCTCACCGTAAAAATTTACCTGCACATTTGATTTGCCGCTGTAATGAGCGGGAGGGTGAAAACTTTTTTTCGTCCGGGTCTTCAATACCTCTCGCGCTAACCTAGAGGTATAGCGTTCAGGATCAAATTTTTTAACTTTTACTTTTTCTGGTTTTTTAAGATAAATAAATTCTCCAGCTTGCTCACTACTAGAAGCGACCGGTAATGAGGCAATTTTGCGACTGGCAGAACTTGTATCATGCTGATCTTGAATCTTCATTTGAGAGATAATGCCATCGACTGACGTTAGCGGAGAAACGCCCGGAAAAAGCGCGGTAAGTTTTTTGAAACTGTTAAAACCAATCTGGGTCGGGTTGCGTGGAATACCCTCGGCATAATTTTTGTCTATAAACGAAAAATTACCTTCAGGAATAGTAACCACGACATCCTCTTGTAATAGATTCGCAAAATCGACAAATCCCTTGACTGATAAAACCTGTGTTTTTCCAGTGTCGCTTTCAAAAGAAGTAATGAGCTCACCTCTTGTATAAGTTATTTTTGAATTTGCTGTTTGAACCAACGATTTTCCATAATCACTGGATTGAATCCATAGGTATCCTTGCTTGAGATCAACCATACGCTTGAGTAAACGCACATGCCCTGAACCGGAAAGATGAAAACGGTGGTTATAATAATCAGCAAAACTGACCTGGCCACCAACCTCAATAATGATCTCAGAAAAATCATCAACAGTGTCACCGGGCACCAATGATTTGGTCTTGCCACCTGAGTAGACAAAAGCATTGCCGGAGACTGATTGAATCAAGGCCACAGGCCCCGCCATGGCGTGCGACATTGCAAAAATAAATATCGCCAGGCCTAGGCCCAGCGCTTTAAAAGTCAGTGCTGTCTCATTTAGACTTGGCACCTTACTTATATTTTTGCAGCATCTTTTCATAGTGCACGCTCAAAATATCCCACTCCGATGTATTTCGGTATTTCTTACGAAATTCTTCCACTGTCCCAAAGAAAAATTTGCTGTCGCCTTCATCCAGATGGGCCAGTGCCAACCACAACTTTGCACCTCTATAATGAGCGCTGGTGGGATGGTCTTTAATGATTCGCCCCATATTGTATTTTACCCAATCAGCATGTTTGCCTGATTCGTAGGCAGCAATACCTGCCTGGAATAAAACAGTATCACTTAAGGCCTCATGCTGAGGATAATTTTGGGTAAAGGTTTGGAAAAACTGAGCAGATTTCTCAAAATTCTTTTTCTCAAATTCTTTTTGAGCGACCGCCATAAGTTCGGCAGGTCCCCACTTATATGTTTTCTGCTTAACCAAATCATTGCCGGGAACGACTGGCGCAAGACTGGCCGGGGCCCTATCACCCTTGCCACTCTTTTCAAGCTGCAAGGCCAGATAATTATTTTTTGATTTAATACTCTCCAGCTCACTTCTTAGTTCACCTAATTGAACTTTGAGTTCGCGATTTTCTTTTGCCAAATTCAAGGCCACGACTTCATAGCGATTAACTACTGAAGCGCGCTCCTCAAATCTATGCGCCAGATCGCACCCGCTTGAGAGGAAAACAAAGGATGTTAAAAGTAAAATTCTCGCCATAATTATGGTTCCAATCTAAATTTCTCAGTAATTTTTCGGCGAATATGAAAATAACTTTACGGAAATGTGTGGGATGAGAGTTTTTTTCAACAGCTCCAAGCTACTGATTTCATTGAAAAGACAAGGAAATATCCTTTCAAAGAAACAAAAATTACTCTATTTTGCGATGCTGAGACATTTCTTCTCGTAAGTGTTTTGCAATATCTCGAAGAACCTGCTCACGATCGGCCATTATATAAAATCGGTAAAGTATAGGACCGCTATCGTAAGTCAATAATTCTTTAAAAGGCCAAAGAGCTGGACCTTCAATCCTTATTAATTTTTTCTCTCTCAGATATCTAATTTCCTGCATGCGTGGAAACAGTTTGGAAAAATACCATTTTCCACTTATGCGCGAGAAATAGCAGCCAAAGTACTTACCTGAATTTTCAATGTGGATGTTATATCTCTCATCCTTAACTAACACTTCAGGTTTTAGATTCTCATCGTACTCAATAAATTTAACGGTGGTATTTTTCCAATTAAAATGTTGTACACAGCGGGATACATCTTCCCGTAATTTTTCATTTTCTTGTAAACACTCGCCCAGTTCCCGCCCCGATAGCTCAACGTTTTTTCCAGAACTACACACGATAGGAGACACTTTATCTGGCCAGAGAGAGAATGGAGCGTCTGACGTTTTAGTCGAATTATTTCGATTGAAATTTCTATACCAATGTCCCAATTGAATAAATGGCTTCAAACACTCGAGCTTTTTGGATGAAAAGCAAATGTTTAAATCCCTTAGAAACTTACTAAATTTAGAGTCTTTCATTACTGTAGTTATTTTTTCTGATTCTGTTTTGCTTTTGGACAGCCTGTGTTTCCAATCTTTGAGCTGAGATAGCTCAACGTAGAGCAATTGCCCCTGAAACTCCGTGACGAGGTAATCTTGTTTGATCTCAATGTATTCAAGTGCCAAATTGATGAATGTTTCATTTTCAAATATAGAGCCCCTATAGGTTTGCAGGGGTAAATCCAACGGGCAGTCTTTGAGCAAAGCGCCTGCCCCTCTTGGCGCCATGGTATCGTAAACTTTTTTTTCCCACTGACAAAGCACTTTACCTTGATAAATAAGCCCGTCATTTGTCAGACGCATAACAATCTTTTGCGTTTTGGGATCTGCGTGGTCATAAAAATTTATTTCGGGGGAATTTCTTTTTGCTTTGATATTTCGCTTTGATTGGGGTTTCTTGCCGTTTAGCTCCAACTTATCCCCAGCGCCCATGATAGGGATATTCTCATCAATAAATATTTCATGATAAAGCTTGGTTTCATACCAATCTCTTTCGCTGGCAGGACTACAATACCCAAGCTTCGAGCATGAAATAAAAATAAACAATAAAAAGTAAACAAAAGACAATACCGCGCTCATACTATTCGTAAGTTCTAGTCTCTTTAACTTCCTGATCATCTTTAGAGTGCTCACTATTAAAATCCTTGTTCCTCAAGTCTTCAGGAACTCCCCCCATAACCGCTCTTTTTTGGTCACCTGTCTTGATTTCTCCCCCATCCTTCTTTTTAGGCGCTTTGATAACTGTGCCATCGTCACAATAAATCATTTCACCTTCTTTCTTACAATTTGTTGCCACATCCTGGGCCATCACAAGCGCAGGGAGCATAATTATGGCAACTAAACATAAAGACTTGCACATCTTTCTCATATTAATATCTCCTCAATCACTTTTATGTCTTAATCAGTACCAAAAGAACCAGATTGGCGGTCACAAGTCGTATACACATAGGATAAGTCATCAGTGCCACTTGGACAACTATAGCCCTGCCAATTTTGTGCCGCTTGACCATCTATTGAGGTAATACTCGCTGTAACCTTACTACCATTCCAGTCCGCCAAACAATCCGCTTGGCAATTAACGATTCTATTCCAGCCACTACCGCAACTATTATTGCCACAAGGAGAGCCGGGACATCCTCCGCAATTACTGCCTGAGGTATAAAACAATTGCTTCCTGGCACAATGAGTTTCACCACTTCTATTTGTCATAAGCAAAACACATAATTGAGATGTCGCAATATTACCTCCCGCGCCAGTATACGAAACTAGCGGAGGAGCATTGGTAACACCACCTGGCAGTTTGCGACAATAAGCGGTTCCGGAATCAATTCGATACAAAAACATATCATTTCCAGTACCATCAAGAGCGTCACAGTTTTGAATTGGCACGGCATCAAACTGATCAAAAAAAGTACAATTATTGCTCGCAGCGGACCAAGAAAACGACGCAGGATTAGACTCGCCTGCATCGGTCGTATAACCCTTATACTTTTTCATTGTGGCGCAAACATATCTTGCCATCACATTCAAAAAGCCTGCTTCATATGACGTTCCCAGTACTGCTTCGACGACAGTTTCCATCAATCTTTCCCAATCTTTATAGTCGATAGTTGTTCCAAGTAGATGAGTAACCCACGCTTTGGTCGCCACTTGCGAATAACCCCCACTCCAGAGGCTACTGACTGTCCCACCCGATCCGGCACCGGGACCAAGATCTGCGATATCTGGTTCATATTGATAAAAGCGGTAGTTGGATGAACCCGATCCAACAAAAAAGTTTCCACCATCTACCCTTAGGGTATTTTGATCTTGCGCTACAAGTGCCAAATCTGTGGTAGCAAGACTGGACATGCTAGCATCATTGTCAAAACGTATTTGTGCAAAATCGGAGACTGCTCCCCCCTTAATTCCCATAATACTTTGAGCGCCGCTACTAATAATTACGTTGCCTCCTGAAACTAAAGATACCCCTGGTAGTAGGTACCTAGTTTGGTTACCACTACCAAAAATCTGGACGCCGCTGCCAACTGCTGTGCCAGAACTTGTCTGTCCTGAACCCACTAAGATATTACCTGACACTAATATATCTGAGCTTTTACTAGGCATAACCAAATCACCATTATTTGATGGGCGAAATGCTATACCCGAAGCTGCTCCAGCTAAATCGCCAAAAATGGTGATCGAATTTGTCGAACCACCGCCTACACCTGGCCCGGTATATAATCGAATATCGGTATTATTCATAAGATTAAAGCTTGCCAGACCGGTCATTAACCCTGTGCCAGTCGTCGTCCCGCCGATAGTGACATTATTAAGTACATCTAGATTTCCAACGCCTGTTGAATTCAGCCCCACTCCCAGGCCGCCTGAGGTCGGATTCAAAGCCCCGCCTCCTGTTCCGACTACTAAACCTCGGTCAACGAACTCGTCTTGAATAATATGAATGTCAGGATTCACGGTGACAGCATCCAAAGCATTGCTAATGATAGGAGCAGGCAAAACACCCTGAGCCGCTAAACTCAGGCGCTTACAAAAGGCCCCTTCCATAATTCCACCCATGGCCAAACACGCTTCATTTATGTATGCAGTATTAGAGCTTAAGCACTCATCAACAAGAGCATCATTTATACCGGGAGTCCCACCTGGATATGTCGGTCCCCATTTTTTAAAGCGCAGAGGAAAAGTTAAGGCAAACTTTTCTGCAACATAAGCGTTCTTTTGTTGATCCACTCCTGCTGAACCAATTGTAACGCCCAAATTGGTAAAAGAAACCACCAAGCTTGCATCACACTCAGTATCAAGAGCGCAAGTATCTGTTGTCTTTACTTGTATCGTATCCACCTGAATTCGAGCTCCGACACCTCCATATATATTTGCATTACCAACGGGGCTGCTTGTAAGAACGACATTTCCTTGTTGATTGTATAGCGTTGTGATGAACGGTTCAGCAGTAGGGTCAATTGCTGCTGGAGCAGGAGGGGTAGCGCTCATTCCAGGAGCAATCTTACCAGCAAACGTGCGCTCACATGCGCGACTGTCTTTTAAAGCCTGGTCTATATTGTACGTCAACCAGGCTCGCGTTGACTTTAAATCTGCCGTTTTTTGTCCCTTGTTCATGTTTTGCATCATTTGCATAACACCCATTGAAACAATTCCAAGCATTCCGGCTGCTATCATAACTTCTACAAGTGAGAAGCCTTGCTTGCCTAATAGTTTTCGAAATGAAGAGCTCATACGTACCGCCTTATTTCTTAAATTGCTTTAAGTATTCTTCTTTTTCTCTATCATATTTTTCTTGTTCAGGATCTTTTTTTGCTTTTTCAATTTTCGCGCCTACCGCTCCTGCATTTTTATCTTCATCTCTTTTCAAGACATAGTTCTCATCCGAACTTTGCAAACTATGGTCTTCTCTGGATTTTGCTTCCTTTTGCTCAACAATTTTTTGAAATTTTTCCATGTCTAGTTTTTTTATTGGTCGGCTATCGTGCTTTCTTTTTTCCCTAACATCTTTGGCGACATCTAAAAAAATTTTATGTAGTGTGGCCACAGGTGCCTCGAGAGATTCCATCATTCTTTTACGTTTATCAGATTCAAAGCTCCGGGCAAGAACCGGGATCAGCGATAGACAAATAATTACAAAAAAGAGATGGAAACGAATTCTTTTCATATCCACTCTCCTTGAATATTTTTTTCTGTGATTAAAGAATTATTTACGGTGAGATTTAAAGTGACAGAAGATAAAAAGTAGCAGGAGGGCCTGGTGAGCAAAGATAAATACCGAATAATTGGTCCCGCACGCATGCCCAAAACTTTTCGATACCACGCTCTGAAACCAACTTGAATAAAGAGACAAAGAACTGAAAAATTAAGAAGCAAACTCAGCATGCCCCACAAATTAGGAGGAGATGCGGGAGCTGCAGAGAGATTAATTTTTGTAGAAGAAACATATCTCTCCCCTGTCATATTTGTACTAGTAAAGACCTTAAACTCTGTTGAAGTAAAGATTTTTGTAGAGCTAGCAACCTTGTCATCAGAACTTCTGTTCCATAAACTCATTGAAACAGCGATGACTCCAACCACCCCGGCAACTACAAAGGCATGCCACATGCGACTTCTTGAAGCGCTAAGGCCTTGTAGAAAATGTTTTAATCGTGCCAGGTCTTCCATGTCGGAATGGCCCCTTAAAAAATTCCGTTATTATTAACTCTGCCTTTCCATTTTAAGCAAGGTTGGGATTTAAAACAACAGGGTAGGCCAAATCATCGCCTAATCAGCTAGTTTTAAAAGACTAATGGAAAGTTGATGGAATCTTCTAAATGATGAGAACAAGGTAAAATACTGCCGATAATTTGAGGCAAGTGGACAATCTTTCCTTTAACCAAACTTCCCTTTTGCCAATTTTTTGAACTGATAGTAGGAAACTCCCAGCATAGGTACAAGATAGGCAACGACACCACAAGTGTAAATAAGCCTATTTGAAAACTGATGGCCAAGAAGCCCCTCCTCACTCATAATCAGGCCACTTATCACTTCAAAGACAGCTGCTGGTAAAATAAGCAACGAAATAGAGACAGCAATAGAAAGCGCTGCCATCATCTTCTTGCGCAGTGGAGATTTTATTTGCGGGATTTTTCCAAAAATGAGTTTGTGTTTTGAAAGGTAATACCCCTCTAGCACCGAAACCAGACAAAAATAGGAAACTAAAAACCAGATATTTTTTTCATCCATCTTTTACGCCATTATGCCACAGCTTTGCCAAACCACTCAACCCATTCAGGTGGATCGGATTCTTTAAGCCGCAGGCATAGTTGAGGCGACCAACCCGGAATGCGCGGTTTCGACTTGGGATACATCTTGGCCTCGGCCGGTAGCATGCTGCCTTTTTTGCCATTGCATTTACTACAAGCGGTTACCAAATTTTCCCAAGTACTTTGACCGCCACGGCTGATGGGAATAATGTGGTCAACTGTCAGCTCTTTGAGATGAAAGACTCTGAGACAGTACTGACAAGTGAAATGATCGCGATGAAAAAGATTGAATCGCGTAAGCTTGACCTGCTGGCCACTGCGATGGCGACCAAATAATCTTAAAATCTTTGGCAGTTTAAAGGATTCACTGGGAGCACGAATATCAATTTCGGAGTAGACATCGACCACTTCGGCGCGGCCAGTCAACCATAGGATCATGGCCTTTTGCCAATTGATTACTTTAACCGGGAAATAGGTATTATCGAGCAGTAAAGTACGCATAAAACGTCCCCTCATGGCCCCGGGCGCGGTCTCCATCCCTGAAGACTTTGGGTCACTAAAAGCTATAGTAACGCCCTTCTCACACTGTATTATAGCATAACTCCTTAAAATTTAGGCATTTTGAAAAAAACATTCCCCTCTTGCTTGGGATATTAAGAACTTATATACTGTGCACACCAAATCTGCTAAACCTGTTT
>Ga0066639_10001857_pt1 | contig 18596 bp, 18 predicted proteins | sample CryGeyCG2114_010_2_FD_59504 | JGI IMG/M metagenome (GOLD analysis project Ga0066639, IMG submission 59504) | Groundwater microbial communities from aquifer - Crystal Geyser CG10_big_fil_rev_8/21/14_0.10 | ecosystem: Environmental > Aquatic > Deep subsurface > Groundwater | place: USA: Utah...
TGTGATCACATGATGTCGTATATGCTATCGCTCTTCATCTTTTTCATAATAAGCTTCAACTTATACGCGTCAAATATTCTTTCATGGCAAGATTGTCTTAAAGAGACAGTTCAGCAAAATCCGGAATTAAAAGCTTCTATGGAAAATGTACTTTCGCTGGGCCACAAAATATCTTCCAGTCGGGGTGCTTATTTGCCAAAAATATCAAGTGCCGTGGGGTATACCAAAAGTGAAACTGCGGCCGGTATTCAAGCCGATCGATATAGCGCAAGTCTGACCGCTTCCCAAAATTTATTTGCAGGATTGCAAGACATGGCCCAGATACAGCAAGGAGAAGCCAATTTACGCTTCGGTCAGGCGAGCTACCGTGCAATAAAAGCCAAAATTAGCTATGACCTAAAATCAGCATTTGAGGGTCTAGCCTATGCACAACAATTCAAAAAATTAACAGCAGAGATCATTCGTCGTCGTGAGGATAACATCAAGTTGGTTACTATGCGCTATGGCTCAGGCAGAGAGAATAAAGGTTCGGTCCTACTCTCTCAGGCATATTTGAGCCAGGCGAGATATGACGATCTTCAGGCCCAAATGATCTTAGAAGTGGCCAAGTCACAATTGGCTCGTGTCCTTAGCCGTGATGAATATTCTGATATTGTGGTTTCTGGAAATGCGCCAGAGGGCAGTGTCGCGGGCGCAGAGAATTTTTTTCTACTGGCGAAAGCGACTCCCGATTTTGAGCAGATTGTGGCCACGCAAGATGCGTCGAAAGCCGGCCTTACATTAAGTCAGTCAGCATTTTTTCCTTCCTTAGATGTTAGTGGGGGATTGTCGCGCCTGGATGATAAGTTCTTTCCTAATCAGGAGTCTTGGTCAATAGGAATTAATCTTACCATTCCTCTTTTTGATGGTCTTAGGGATTTTCATTCGACCAAAAGTGCATCTGCTCTTTACCGGCAAGCAGTTTACAATGTAGCGAATACAGACAAAGTTCTGGTGGCAAAGCTAAAGCAGGCCTATGCTAATTTTAGGTTGGCGCAGGAAAAGTTTGTTGTTGATACAAATTTTTTGAAAGCGACATCTCTGCGAGCAGAAATTGCGCGTTCGAAATACAATAATGGGCTGCTGACCTTTGAAGATTGGGACATCATTGAAGGCGATTTAATTGCTCGGCAGAAAAATTATTTGCAAAGCAAAAGAGATAAAGTTATTTCAGCTGCTCAATGGGAGCAAGCACAGGGGATTGGAGCAATTCCATGAAATTTAAAAAGTTAGGAATATTAGTCACTATTTTAATGCTTGCCATCGCAGCTGCTATTTTTTGGTCTCGAGGCAAATCTGATGCGGGAAAAAACATAGAATTAATTGAAGTAACTCGCGGTGAGATCCGCATGACGATACTAGCAACTGGTATTGTCGGTCCTGAAAATAGAGTTGAGGTAAAGCCACCAATCCCGGGACGGATTGAAGAAGTTTTAATCAAAGAAGGTGAAATCGTTAAACAGGGGCAAATTATAGCTTGGATGAGTTCGACTGAGCGTGCTGCTCTTATCGACTCCGCACGCTCGGAAGGTTTAAAAGAATTAAAGCGCTGGGAGGAACTGTATCGACCGACTCCAATTGTGGCAGCAATTGCAGGGACGGTTATTCAGCGTAATGTCGAGAGCGGTCAAACATTTACCAGTCAGGACCCGCTTTTTGTTCTCTCTGATCGCCTTATTGTGAAAGCGCAAGTCGATGAAACAGACCTTGCACAAATTCAGCTAAGTCAAGCAGCTTCGATTGTTCTTGATGCATATCCAGACAATGAATTTGAAGCGAGGGTTTCACATATTGCTTTCGATTCTAAGACGGTCAACAATGTGACTACTTACGAAGTCAATGTTTTACCAACCAATACTCCCAAATATATGCGAAGCGGGATGACTGCGAATGTAACTTTTTATTTTATGCAAAAAAGCGACATTCTTATTTTACCAATTCGAGCAATTCAAGAAGAACAGGGTAAAAAATATGTGGTTGTCTCTGGTCCCAAGGGTGAGGCCAGGCGTGAAATAACGACAGATTTATCTGATGGTAAGACAGTTGAGATAACGTCGGGACTAAAAGAGGGAGAGATCGTTATTCCTCCAAGTAGAAGCAGTGATAAAAACAAGGAAGGAGTGAATCCTTTCTCACCGATGAGAAGGAAAAAAAAGTAAAATACGTATGATTAAGGTTGAGGGAATATCAAAAAGTTACACTATGGGGGACAATGTTCTGACTGTCCTTAAGGATATTAGTCTTTCGATAGAGCAAGGAGATTTTGTCGCAATTATGGGGCCATCAGGCTCGGGCAAGTCTTCTCTAATGAATATTTTAGGGTTGTTAGATGTACCGGACAAAGGAAGTTATCGTTTAAATAATTTTGAAGTTTCCAAGTTGAATGGGGATGAGTTAGCCGTGCTAAGAAGAGATGTCATTGGTTTCATTTTTCAACAATTCAATCTTCTTCCAAGAATGTCAGCCGCTGAAAATGTGACGCTGCCACTGCTTTATTCGCAAGGGAAATTTGATTTTGAGAGAGCAGAAGAGCTGCTGAAACTTGTGAACTTGCTTGATCGCCAGCACCATCGTCCAAATGAGTTATCTGGTGGGCAACAGCAACGAGTGGCAATTGCCCGTTCGCTCGTCAATCGGCCACAGATTATATTTGCCGATGAGCCAACAGGGAATTTGGATTCAGTTAGTGAAATAGAGATTATGAAGATATTGCGTGAACTAAATGAACAAGGCATTACTATTATCCTGGTCACTCATGAAGATATCATTAGTCAGGAAGCCAAGCGATTAATTCGCATGCGCGACGGCATGATTCAATCTGATGAACGATTAGCTCCTATTAATAAAAAAAAGGAAGACGATCTAGATTTTTCTCACAAAATTCTTAATCCTAAAAAAAATGTCTGGCGTGATCTATTTGAATACATCAGACAGGGATTGCGAACCTTGGCCGCTAATAAAATTCGCAGCGGCCTTTCCATGTTGGGAATTTTGATTGGTGTCGCTGCAGTGGTTGCTATGATGGCCCTTGGCAAAGGAGCACAAAAAGCAATTGAAACTCAGCTATCATCACTTGGATCAAACTTATTACTCTTAAGGCCTGGGTCGTCTAGAATGGGAGGCGTGGCCCAAGAGTCAGGTTCAATAACGAAGCTGAGTATTGAGGACGCCTTAGAGTTAAAGAACAATATAAAAGAGTTGAAATCTATTTCGCCTTCGGTTAACGGAAGAGGGCAGGCCACTTATGCCAATAAGAACACAAATACTCAAATCCAGGGAGTGACAGAATTCTATGCTTCGATGAGGAACTTAGAAGTAAACCTTGGTCGATTTTTAAATGCAGAAGAAAATCGCAAACGAGCTCGAGTGGCGGTTATTGGATCTACTGTTGCGCAAGAGCTATTTGGCGATAGTAACCCCATAGGGGAAAATATAAAAATTAATAAGATTAACTTTCAAGTCATAGGGCTTTTACCCGAGAAAGGGGCGAGCGGCTGGCGTGATCAAGATGATATTATTTATGTTCCTCTTAATACTGCTATGTATCGGCTGCTTGGTAAAACAACAGTTGATGTCATTGAGCTTGAGGTTAGCGATAGCAAAGATATGGAATGGGTGGAGGAAGAGGTACTGAGACTATTATACCAACGCCATAAAATTCCACCATCTTTGCAAGATGATGCTTTTCGCATTCGAAATATGGCCGAAATTCAAGCGGCTCTTAGCCAAAGTAGTAAGACTATGTCTACTCTGCTAGCCGCGATCGCGGCCATCTCATTATTAGTGGGTGGGATTGGGATTATGAATATTATGTTGGTTTCGGTTACAGAAAGAACTAAGGAAATTGGACTTCGCAAGTCCATCGGGGCCAGAAGTTATGACATTTTGTCTCAGTTTCTAGCGGAATCTACCGTTGTCAGTGTGGTTGGCGGCTTTTTGGGTATCGTTATTGGATGGGCCATTTCTTATAGTATCTCGCTGATTACAGGTTGGGCGACGATCGTTTCAATTTTTTCGGTTATTCTAGCCTTTGGCTTTTCGGCAGGTATTGGCATTTTATTTGGCATCTATCCCGCTCGTAAGGCCGCCAGGCTAAATCCTATTGAAGCTCTGCGCTGGGAGTAAATTTATTTATCTTGTAGCTGAGTTTCTTAGTTGTGATTAAGACGGAAGATTTTGCCCTTTAATAGCAGACATAATTGATTTTTAAGTCCTGAAAAGCTGATGGTCGATAAGAAGTCATGAATGAGCTAGACCGACCTACTACTAACTTTGTATTTTTTTTAAAGCTTCAAAATCGCATGCCGGCCTCTTACTTTAGGCTATCGAGCTGGCTTGCAAAGTTTAAAATTACCCTGATTCCTATTACGCCCAGAGAGTTGCCTGGACTCGAAGGTAATGGAAAACGAAGAATAATCGTAGTTTTTTGTCCTGATTTAAATTCCTATAAAAACTATCTCATTTTCCGCCATCAGTACCTTGATTTTGCTCTAGGTGCCGGTAAGTTTCAGGTCGTGGATGTTGGCTCTTTTGGGCCGCTTAAAAATGCTCACAAATATAATCGAAAAAAATGTTATAATTTCATTCAGCTCCCCGTTCGTTTAGAGGCAGTGGTCAAGGAAGTTGTCATGATGTTCTATAGTGAGCATAGTGAGTATGGAAAATGGCCAGGGGGAAGAAGGGCCAAATTGCCAGGGCTGGAGAATTAGATGAATCAGCATGATCTACAGGTGCGAAGTATTTTGGTATTGCTCAAGTTTGATTGTGAAAATCTTTACACACGTTTAACCAAGAGATTTCGTGATTATATGCAAATTTATGCCATGAAGCGTACGCGTGATCATTTTCCTGCAGTCTTTAGCAGTCGTTATGATGGGGTTGATATTTGTGATTTGAAATATCTGAGTGAAGACCTTTTAATTTCTCTCAACATTTTTTATAAAAAAATTGAGGAAATGCGCTGGTATTTGCAGAGCACCGAAGATATGCCTGCAACTGTAGAGGATAAACTTAAGCGCAGCTTAAAGGAACTCAAGCCATCATATGATACCCTGGTGCTCTACCTTGAGGGAGAGTTAGGGCATGTTGCGACCGTTGAGTCGGAAGCTGATCCCCAAGAAAATAATTGGATTTTGGAGCAGAGTGTGGAGCAGGGCGAGGAATTGGCTGATCTTCCTAATCCTATGATTTTCGATGATGACATTTCCGATAATGATTTCAGCGATATTCTCGTTAACAAAAAGAATTGATTTTGATATCTCTATCTTCTATGCAAAAAAAAATAATGAAGCGAATATTTTTGATTTTGACTTTTTTCATGTGTGCTCTTGGATTTGCTAGAGACCCGGTTCCATCTAATCGTTACGAGCTTTTGAGCGGAGTGCGAAAACAAAAGGACGAGAAATCCTTATGGGATCAAAAATATAGCAATAGCAGTTACGTCTTTGGAAAGACACCAGCAAAATTTTTAGCTGCTAACTATCATTATATTGCGGCAGGTGCGCACGTGCTCGATATGGGTATGGGTGAAGGGCGAAACGCTGTATTTTTGGCACAAAAGGGTTATAAGGTCACGGGTATTGATATTAGCTCTGTTGCTGTCCGCAAGGCGCGTGCCCTTTCGAGGGAGTTAGGCGTAAGAATTGACACGGTTGTGGCCTCAATGCTGGATTATAAAATTCCAGATGCAACTTACGATGCCATTATTTGCTTTTATTATGTGGAGCGTGCCCTACATGACAAAATGTTAAAGTGGCTTAAACCGGGCGGGGTTCTCATTTATGAGGCCCACACTGACAATGAAACAAAGGTTAAGGGACAAGAACACTACAGCAAAAAGTATCTTTTGAGACCAGGTGAATTACTGAACCTTTTTCCTGGACTCAAAGTCTTGAAGTATGAAGAACCCCTTCATGTTCACGACTATACTGCCAGCATTATCCTTCAAAAAATTAAAAAATAGATATTTCCTACCTCTTTAAATTGATCAATATTCAGGCATAATAGAGTAATGCGCTATATCTGCTTATTGGTCTTAATATTTAACTTTTCATTGCTATGGGCAAGTGATGATCCCATGGGAATTTTTTCTGGTCGGGTATCAAAGGTAAATGAACCAGGTGCTTTGGTGCGCATTAAATCAACTTTTCCAAATTTAAAATACATTAATAAAAGGGACAAGTTGAGTTTTTGGGATGATATAAACCCGCTTATTCGCTGTAATGGCTATGTCTTGGGAAAAAGTAATGAGTACTTATTAGTCAGAGTGCCAGATTATAAAACATGTATCGTTGCTGTCCATTTGGGTGAAGGCAAATATCTCAAGTTTTTTTCTCAAGATTTGGCCAATAATTTGATTATGGGCAAAGAGCTCGTGTCAATACTCATGAAAAAAAGGTTGGCCCTTAATGGTAAATTGATACGGACCCAAAGAGAGTTAGATAATTATATGGAGAAGGTTGCAGCAGTGAATGATCGCTTTAAAGTTTTGCGAGAAAAGCTTGAAGCGGAGTGGAGAGAGGAATTATCTGTCATAGAGGATGATAGGTTGGTTACTTATCGTAACTTTAACGATACAACAATGCGGCTTGAGGAGATCGATCACAAGCTTGAAAAATACAAGGTCAGCGATGAGAATCTGGTTTATGACCGCTGGGCACTCGATCCTCGCCTGCATTACAAGAAATAAGCGAAGCGTCATTTATCTTTTCTAGAACCTTTGTTTCTTTTCATTTACACTTGTTAAGAACTATTCTTAAAGGACGAAAAATATGAAATTGCTCAGTTTGTTATTAGCAGCAGTGCTTTGCGTATCTAATGCCTATTCCGAAAATCTAGGTAATCCAAAGGCCCCCAAAGGGGGAGATTTTTATTACAATTTGGAACAAGCTCCAACTACCATCAACCCACTTTCCAGCACCGACTTTTATGCCTCAACTGTTCAAGACTATATTATCGAGTCGATGGCAGTTCGAAATCTAGATACCTACGAGTGGGAGCCTGCTTTGGCAACAGAATGGAGCATTTCTAAAGATGGGAAGGTTTTCGAGTTTACTCTAAGAGATGGGGTCAAGTGGCATGATGGTAAAGATTTGACAGTCGAAGACGTTAAATTTTCTTTTGACGCCATTGTAGACCCCACTAATAAATATAAAACAGCTTCTAAGAAACCTTATTTAGAAGATATTGAGAAGGCCGAAATTATTGGAAAAAATAAAATTAGATTTACCGCTAAAAAAGTCTACTTTCAAAACTTTGACGTGGTGGCAGGTTTATCTATTGTGCCCAAACATATCTATGAAAATCCCAGCAAGGCGCAGGAGAAAAAGCTGAATAAAACCTTGATTGGCAGCGGACCTTATATTTTTGACACTTATGATAGAGGTAAACATCTCATTCTTAAGCGTAATAAGGAATGGTGGGGCAATAATGTAGATTATTTCAAAAATGTCTACAACTATGATCGAGTAGTTATGAAGTTTGCCAAAGACGACACTATTGCAATTACTATGATTGAAAAAGGCGAGTTGGATTTTATTTCCATGGGTACCGAGCAGTTTATGAAAAAAACTAAAGGTCCGAAATGGGGAAAATCTGTTTTTAAAGTTAAGTTTGAATCACAGGCGCCGAAAGGCTACGCTTTTTTGGGCTTTAATTTAAAAAATCCCTTGTTCAGTTCAAAAAACTCTCGATTGGCGATGGGGCACTTGATGAATCGCCAGGCCATGATTGAAAAGTTTCTTTTTGGACTATCTGAACCGGCGACCGGGCCTTGGTATAAACAAAGTGTTTATGCCGATCCTGACGTGAAGCCTATCGATTTTAATCCTAAAAAAGCATTGGAGCTTTTGCGCAAAGAAGGCTGGGCGGACACAGACGGAGATCAAATTTTAGATAAGATGATTGATGGGAAAAAAGTTAAATTTAGCTTTACTATTCTGGAGCCGCTACAGGATTTTATTAAGTATCTAACAATTTTCAAAGAAGATGCCAAACAGGCTGGAATTGATGTCAATATTAAATACGTCGAATGGAACACATTTATCAAGCTTCTGAATGAAAGAAAGTTTGAAGCTATGCGACTAGCATGGGGGCCGGGCAGTGTTGACGTTGACCCTAAGCAGATTTGGCACAGCTCATCTTACGAAAATCAGGGTTCAAATTTTATCGGTTATAACAATCCTGAGGTTGATAAATTAATTGATGAAGCTCGCACCATTATGGATAAAAAAGAGCGTATAAAAAAATTCCGTGTTGTGTATAAAAAGATTGCAGAAGATGCTCCCTACATTTTCTTCTTCAATTCTAAGTATGGATATTATGGTCATACTAAAAAGATGAAGAGGGTTAAAGATACTTATAATTACTCCGTGGGAATAAGCTATTGGTGGATTCAGAAATAACTAGGTTCGAGTAATATGGGCATTTATATTCTACGACGCTTGCTGATTATGATACCAACATTATTAGGGGTGACTCTGATTGTGTTTCTTATTATTAATCTGGCCCCTGGAAGTCCTATTGAGCAGAAAATTCAGCAGCTCAAATTTGGCGGGATGGGGAGCAATGCAAGTGGTGTTAGCGGAAGCGCTAGCTCAAGCAAGGATAACGCTGTTTCGCAAGAAGTAATTGATGCTCTAAAAAAACAATACGGCTTTGATAAACCGATTCATGTTCGCTATATAATTTGGCTCAAGAACCTCGTGAAATTAGATTTTGGGGAAAGTTTTACATACGAAGAGCCCGTAATGGATGTCATATCCAGCAAGTTTCCAGTTTCTTTGCAATTTGGTATAGCCTCCTTATTTTTAAGCTATCTGGTATGCATCGTCTTGGGAGTATGGAAGGCAGTTGCAGATGGTACAAAATTTGATGTTCTTTCCAGTATCATTTTGTTTGCCATGTATTCTATTCCCGGCTTTATGTTGGCGATTGTACTGATTCAATTTTTGGCCGGTGGAAATTATCTAGAGCTATTTCCCATTGGAGGCCTAACCTCTGATGCTTATGAAGGTCTTACTTTAGTACAAAAAATTTGGGACCGCTTTCATCATTTTATTTTGCCACTAACTTGCTACATGATTGGAAGTTTTACTGTTCTTACAATGCTAATGAAGAATTCTCTTCTAGATGAAATCAAGAAGGATTACATTCGAACTGCGCGGGCAAAAGGATTGCCAGAGAAAATGGTTTATTTAAAGCATGGTCTTCGTAATGCTCTGATCCCAATTGTTACAGGGATTGGGGGATTTCTTTCCATCTTTTTTGCAGGTTCGCTACTTTTGGAAGTTATTTTCCAATTGGATGGCATTGGATTAATGAGTTTTCAAGCAGTGCTGGAGCGCGATTATAACGTGATCATGGGTTCTATATTTATTCAGAGTGTTCTGATGCTGGTTGGAAATCTAATCAGTGACCTTGCCTATGTGATAGTAGATCCAAGGATTGATTTTTCATGATTGAAAGACTTATTAAAAATGATCTCACCCTTAAACGCTATAGACGTTTCAAAAAACGCAAGCTGGCAGTAATATCGCTTGTGGCATTAGTATTTAGCGTTTTTTTGACGTTTGCTGCTCCTTATCTAGCTAACAGCCGTCCGTTGATTATGAAGTTCAAGGGGGAACTTTATTTTCCTATTACTTTTCAATATCATCCCAAAGAATTTGGCATTACTGATTCACTTAAAACAGATTACCGTACTTTACCATTTGCTCCCGGCGATTGGTCGCTTTGGCCCATTATTAAATGGGATCCCTTTGAAAGCAACGAGGCGATTGACAACTATCCAGGAAATCCAACCTCAACAAATCTGATGGGGACAGATGATCGAGGCCGAGACGTCCTGACGCGCCTTCTTTATGGTTTTAAATACAGTATCACCTACGCATTTTTGGTTTGGCTCATTACTTTTTTTATGGGCACTGTTGCAGGTGGAGTTATGGGGTACTTTGGTGGAAGAATAGATTTTTGGGGGCAGAGAGTTGTTGAGATATTAAGTACAGTGCCTCAGTTTTTTCTACTCATTATTTTGATATCCATTTTTGCTCCAAGCCTGGCCATGCTTGTGATTATTTCCAGTTTATTTTCGTGGATCGGTATTAGCTATTATATTCGCGGTGAATTTTTGAAAAATCGAAAGAGAGAGTTTGTAGAAGCTGCCCGTGCCATGGGAGCACGCAATGCCAGTATTTTGTTTAAACATATTTTACCTAACTCGCTTACTCCTATTATTACCTTTGCCCCTTTCACCATTGCTGGAAATATTGCAGGATTGGCCAGTCTCGATTACCTCGGTTTTGGTTTGGAAGTTCCAACTCCGAGCTGGGGAGAGTTATTGGCCCAAGCACAAAAAAATTATACCGTGGCGTGGTGGCTTGCCGTTTATCCATCTCTGGCTTTATTTTTTACTCTGACGATTCTCAATCTCATCGGAGAAGGGGTTAGAGATGCCATGGATCCCAATCTAAGCTGATGAAATATTACGAGTTAGCGCTCTCTATACTCATTACTTTTTCTTATAGTCTCAACGTCGAAGCTTTTAATACCGATTTAGAAGAATCCTGTAGTAAAAAATTAAATGAGAATTCTAGTAAAGTGTATCGGCCACAATTTGCCAGCTTTGAGATCAGAAGCTTGAAAGAATCTAAAATTATTTCCGTTTTTAAACCAAAGCATATCGCCTATGTGATGTCGAAGGATGGAGCAACAAAATGTCCTGGGATGCGATCTATTAAGGGACCTTTTCACTCGATTGTTTCCTTTTCTACGACTCATCTCAAGGCACTGGAGTGGGCCGGGGTCTTAGACGCGCTCAAAGGACTAAGTGGCATAGATAATGTTTACTCCAAGAGTATTAATACCAAAATCAAAAAAGGAAAGATTAAAGGTGTTGGCTTCCCTCCCTCGCCGGAGGAGGTGGTTAAGCTAAAGCCCGATGCAGTTTTTTCATATCCGTCTCCCGAGTTTGATAAAATGTGGCAAGATAAATTAGGTCTTTTTAAAATCAGCTATATCCCTATAAATGAGAATTTAGAACAGAATCCTCTTGGTAGAGTTGAGTGGGCCATTTTTATAGCATCTTTTTTTGATCGTGAAGATATTGTCGCTAAGAAAGTAGCAGGCATTATAGACAATTATAAAAATCTCAAGCAGAAAGTTTCGGGAGAAAAGAATAAGGTTCTCGTGGGATCATTTTTTGGTGGGCAATGGAGTTCTCCCAGTTCTTCTAGCGATTTTGTGAAAATTTTGCAAGACGCTGGAGGAGATTACATTTTAAAAGATATTGATAATGAAAGAGCAAAGAGGTTAGATTTCGAGGAAGTGTATAAGCACATAAAGACAGTTGATATATGGATACCAAATAGTAATTTTAGCAGCCTAAGCGAAGCCTACAGGGAAGATGTTCGTTATAAAATGATTGGCCCGAATGTTAAAAAGATTTTTAATTTCTCAAATCGTAAAAATGAACATGGTGGCAATGATTACTGGGAAACAGGGGTGATGAGACCTGACCTTGTTCTGAAAGATTTAGTTTATATTTTGCATCCACTTCTTCTACCTAAATACAAGTTAATTTGGTACCATCAGATTAAATGAAGTTACCACCTGTGCGATTTGGATTTTTATTAGCCTGCTTCCTGGGACTGCTTGCGCTTTCTCTGAACTTTGGTATGGAGAATCAAGAAAGTTTCCTGTTTTATAACTTGCGCCTGACTCGGGTCTTAACTGCTGTCGCAGCAGGTGGAGCTCTGGCACTTGCAGGGTTATTGTTGCAAACTTACTTTCAAAATCCTTTGGCTGGTCCTTATGTTTTGGGCGTTAACTCCGGAGCAACGTTCTTAACGGCCCTTTTCATTGTCTCAAGTTCCTCGAATCAAATTCTTTTACAATCGATGCTAACAGATTGGGGCATGATGGGTATTTCTATCGCAGGGTCTATGATAACACTTTTTATTGTTATTTTTTTATCGCGCACTTTTAAAACAAAATCAGGTCTTATTATCTTTGGCCTTCTTTTTTCACACATAACTTCAGGGCTAACTACGGTCATTTTATCGTATGCAAAAGATGATGAACTGAGATCCATTCTTTTTTGGTCTTTTGGAAGCTTTCAAAGAACCAGCCCTGAGATAGTTTTTTGGTTTATGGCCATTGTCTTCATTTTAGCTTTTGCCTGTCTTTTTTTGGCCAAAGACCTCAATCTCATGGGACTGGGGGCAGAGTATGCAAGCTTAAGTGGACTTAATCAAAAAAGGCTAGAAACGATTGTTATAGCGATAGGTGGGATATTATCAGGGATAGTATTGGGTATATGTGGACCGATTGCATTTGTTGGATTGGCAGCAATTCATTTAGCTAAAATTATCTTTAAAACTGAAAGTCACTTTATTCTTATTCCTGCTAGCTTTGTTGTTGGTTCTAGTCTAGCGCTTGCAGCTGAGACTTTCTTAATAACAATATCTCCCACCAGCATTCCACTTAATGCCGTTCTAGGGATTTTAAGTGGCCCGATTATTTTGGCGTTCATTTTGCGTCCTGGTTACAAGTGGGGGCAAGAATGATAAATTTTAAACTGGTTAACGTATCGACAGGATATTTTAATGGCAAATCTCCTGCTTTAGTTTTGGCCAGAAATGTGAATGATCAAATCCAAGTGGCGACAAGAATTATGCTGATTGGAGCCAATGGCGTGGGAAAAAGTACCTTTTTTAAATCTATTTGCGGCTTACTTCGATTAGTCTCTGGTGAAATATACTTTGACAGTAAAAGGCTTGATGAATTATCTGAACGTGAGATTGCCCGTACTATAAGTATGGTTACCACTACTTGGCCGAGCAATAATATGCTAACGGTTCATGAAATTCTCAATCTTGGAAGGTATCCCTATTCACAAATGCTCGGCATGATGCGAGATGAGGATCACTTAGTTGTCAAAAAATTTTCTAAGATTTTTAATCTCTGCCATCTCATGGATAAAAGCTTCAATCATTTAAGTGATGGTCAAAGACAATTGGTAATGATCTCTAGAGGTTTTATACAAACAACTCCCATCCTTATTCTAGACGAACCATTTATTCATTTAGATATTGGTAAAAAGGTATGGTTAAAAACTTTATTAAAAAGATTAGTCCAGGAAGAACAAAAAATAATTATTTTTTCTCACCATGACTTTCCAATTGATCACGATATTGCAGATAGGGCATGGTTCCTTTCACATGATGGCTCTTTCCAAGTATGCTCAGGAGATGATCATAGTCTGATACAGCAAAATATTTTAAAGCTTTTTCCCGAAATCATAACGCTTCAAGAATAATTTTTGTTGTTTTGGTTTTTCCGCTTCGCATGAATTTTACAGTGATCTTATCTCCAATTTTATAACTCTCGAGTAGGTGAAAGATATCGTCGTGGCTGTTTACATCTTTGCCATCAATAGCAAGGATAACATCACCTAGGTAGTAGCGCCCCCATGAATCCTGACCCATCCCTGTTAGTCCGCCTTTAGCAGCAGCACCATTTTCATCAAGATAAGTAATCACAACGCCATTTTCAATTCCAAAACGTGGCTTGATATTATCCGGTAAAATACCTATTCCAAGGCCGGGTCTAATAACTTTACCGTGCTTTATAATTTCCGGAACAATGCTCTTCACAATATCAATTGGCACAGCGAATCCAACGCCAGAGCTGGTGCCAGAGCCACTGAAGATCACGGTGTTCATTCCAATGATTTGTCCTTGGCTATTAAGCAGGGGGCCACCAGAATTGCCCGGATTGATAGATGCATCTGTTTGAATCATGCCATGGATTTTAACTCCACCGACACCTTCAATTTTACGGTCTAACGCTGATATAATTCCGCTCGTAATGGTATGATCAAGGCCAAAAGGATTTCCAATCGCGATCGCCTTTTGACCTACCAGTAGAACAGTTGAGCTACCGGGAGAAACAGGATGTAGCTTTTCTGGTTTTGTAACCAACTTTAATACCGCTATATCTTTTTTGGGCTCAACTCCTACGAGTTTTGCCTCATATTGTTTGGTATCATTATGAAAGGAAATTTGAAATTTGTCTCCGCCCTGGACAACATGAAAGTTTGTAACGATATAGCCACTGTCATTCCAGACAAAGCCTGAACCCATTCCTGCAGGAACTTCAAAATCACCATAAAACCAGCCTCCACGTTGACGCGTAATTGTAGATACGTTGACAACAGAATCAACTGTCTCACTAAAGATTTTGATAGAATTCTTCTCATCCTCCGTAAATAATTTGATGTCAGGGATTTGGGCGAATGCAAAAGTTGAAAATGATATGAGTAGAATTAAAAAATATTTCATCAGAAAACTCCTTTTTGCGTAGCAAAAGATACATTGCTCTGGCCCTGCTAAAAAGATATAATATCAACCTTATGATTAGACAAGGGGTCCCATGGAAATACAATACGTTGATCGCCAAACTGGACAAAAGAACATTGAAAAAGTCTACGGCTCAAAGGCCGTGGAATGGCTTTATTCGACCTATTCAGGACGGCTATTTGCTGGATTTTTGGTTAAAAGGTTCATAAGCCACCTATATGGCAAGTTTCAAAATACATCCTTAAGCAAAAAAAAGATTAACGTTTTTTGTCAGAATTTTAACATTGATTTGACAGAATTTTTACCTGAGGACGAGCGTTCGATTGAAGATCCTTATGAAAATTTTAATGCATTTTTTATACGCAGATTTAGACCAGGATTGCGGCATTTTGAATCGGATCCATCTATTATGCCGGCATTCTGTGAAGCACGCTATTATGGTCACAAGAGCATTAGTGGTGATGTTTCTTTTCCCGTAAAAGGAAATTTTTTATCAGCCAAGCAGCTATTAGCTGATGAAAGATGGGCACTGCAGTTTCAAGGAGGGCCTATCTTGGTTGCTCGTTTATGCCCAGTTGATTACCATCGTTTTCATTATCCGGATGAAGGTAAAATTATAGATCAATATCGTATTCCAGGGCTATTCCATTCTGTTAACCCCTTGGCATTGAAAAAAAAGGGCGATATTTTTATTACAAATGAAAGGCACATTACGATTCTTGATACAAAAAACTTTGGTAAGCTTGCCTATATTGAAGTTGGTGCAACCCTGGTTGGAAAAATTGTTCAAACTCATCCTGAGCGCGTTTTTTCAAGAGGTGACGAGAAGGGCTATTTCCTGTTTGGAGGTAGTACAGTTATTGTACTTGGGCAAAAGAACACATGGGTGCCAAGCGATGATATTCTGGAAAACTCAAGCCAAGGACTGGAAACATACCTGCATTTGGGAAAACCTCTTGCCGTTAAAGTTTAAAAACACCCTTTAAGGGAAAGTGATCAGAAGGGAATGTTGATTCGTGATATTTATCTAGGTAGAGTTCCTTTGGCGTCAGCTGCTTCGAAGCCAAAATCCAGTCGATGCGACTATTATCAGTATTATTGCCATCGAAATTGTGGTGTGAGCCCTCTTCTTTAAGCTTCAATTCCTTCCACGGATCTCTAATTTCGGGTAGCTGATTAAGTATAGTCTTATAAACAGGTCCTTCCGGGGCCTCATTAAAATCTCCCATAAGTATAATTGGAAGTTGAAGAGCATTTATTTTTTTAATTTCTTCGATTAAAACCTGAATTTGAGAAAGTCTGGTTGCTGGAAGAATATGGTCTAGATGAGTATTTATGATCATGATGGTTTTGTCTCGTGCGGGGGCCTTCATAATATCAAATGTGGCCCAAGTACAGAGGCGAGGGAAAGCAGAATCAAAGGACAGACTGCCTGCGATATCTGGCGTTTGCGATAACCAAATATCTCCAGACTCGCGCAATAGAAGCCTTTGAGGATTATAGAAAAGACAGGGATACATGCGCTCAGCAATCCATTCTCTGTGGATATCAGCCAGATCAAAGTTTGTTATCAAGGTGCGCAAATCATGTAATTGCGGCATGCGCCCCTCCTGCGTCCCCAATATGTCAGGAGAGAACAAATCAATTGATTTTTTCAAAACGTTCTTTCTGTGTGGCCAATTAAATCGCCCATCATTGGGATTTTCAAATCGAATATTTGCAGTCATTATCTTTAGATACAAATCACCTCCAAAGTATAAATCATTGTATGGCTGAAAAAGATCATTTAGAAGAGATAAAAAGGATATTACTTGATAAGAATTATCCGAATAAAGATAAAACCTTTACGGAAATTCAAAGCTACATAAAGAATGTAGCTAGAAATACAGGAGTCTCACCCCAAAGAATTTTAGAAATATTCAAGGACAAGGAAGCTCTCATTCAGCATGTCTTAAATAAAAAAGAGGCGCCTTCACTAATTCCTTGGCGAAAAATATTTGGGATGATGCTTTTCTCAGGTATTTTACTTTTGATTGTTATCGTATATTTATTTTTTCATTCTATTACACCAATTTTTAAATATGATTCCTCATCGGGAACACTTGCCTTTTTTGGCAAGGAATATAGAGTAGACCGTATTCAAAATATAAAAACTGAATTTTTAGATAAATTGGATCAAGAAAAGCTCACGGTTAAACTCGAAGGCGACATGAGTGGTGAAAATATACAAAGGATAGTCATTGAAGGGAATTCTCTTGATCTAACCCTGCAAAGTGGTGGGCAGGGCATGCGTTACAAGTGCGAAACAGAAGCGGTAAAAAAAGATTTTATAACTTTTGAGGATAATTCTCTCAAATTAACTCTCGATAGCATTTCTCGCTGTGATTTTACTGTTAAGGCCGGTATCCCAATATCGGCAGATATTCAAAATGGTGTTTTGAAGCTTAAGAAAATCGATCAGGATCTTGATATTAAATTTAATAATGGAGCTGTCATTTGGTCACTGCCGAATCGTCAGGATTTTAATATTCAAACTATATTTACGAATGTGGACATAATGGGGGACCCCATTACGAAAGATACCTCCAAGGCATCTTGGAGCGCAGTGTTCTCGATCGAGAACGGTCTGTTCTATTTGGGAAGGTAATTTTTTCAAAATAATAAAAATTATATAGAACTGAATAAATATAAAGATTTTATGTTCCAAAAAATCTTTAGGTAGGTTATTCAACCTCAATACAAAGGAGGTACCCATGAGTTTGCAGAAAATTGTGCTAGAGCAATTTGTGAAGACTTACCATCAACCTACATTAAGAGAAATTAGCAGTCTGACAGGAATTCAGATCACTCGAGTATTCAGACTTATGAATGGCATGACTATGAAGCTTGATGAATACGAGATATTTAGAAATCTGTTAGATAAAAATAGTGATGAGTTTGAGTCATCACTACAAAAACTCTTGCATTTTGGTCATTATCTCCCAAAAGGACTAAGCGATGATTTGAAAAGTTTGACTGAAAGGAAATTAAGACTACTTAACTACAATACTGCAAACTTCGACCCCAAAGTGCTTTCATAAAAGAGGAGGAAATCATGAAACATGGTTTACTATTGATTGAAAGAGTAATTATTGAATCTCTGGCGCGAGGGCCAAAGACTATTCACACTATTATTCAGGACACAGGATTAGGCTCTTCTCTGGTAACAAATGTGTTGGCATTTATGCTATATAAAAACTTTATAAGGTTTAATGGGCAGAGTTACTATATTGATAAAGAAACATTGGAAGATCTTTGCAATGGTGTTGAATCGAGCCAGTCTTTAAAAAAGGAAATAAAAGAATTATTTGATTCTCTGGTAAATGTCTTTTTTAATACAAATAATAAGCTAGAAAGTACACAGCTTAAGGTGAAAAAATTCTGGTTGGGTAGTGGTGACGAGCTTGTTCTGCGAAGCCATTTGAGAAATTTGGAAGATTTTTTTGTCCAATTGGATAAAAGGCCAAAAGTAGGACAGGAAAGGCATTGTCTTGGGGAAAAGCGTGTGTTTTGTTGGGGGCTTTCTGATTATAAAACCCTAATAAATGAGTGTGTAAAAATATGATTGATGCAGAATTGAAAATTGATGTGGTAATTATAGGCGGAGGGATATTGGGTCTGCTGGTGGCACGAGAGAGCAAGATTCGAAACCCTGAATCTGAAATTGTTATATTTGAAGAGACTAGTTTTCTTGGGGATGCGACTTCAGGCCGAAACTCCGGTGTCATGCATGCTGGAATTTATTATGAAAAGGATTCGCTTAAACAGGTTCTTTGTCGCAAAGGGCTGGCGTTATGGAGGTGCCTTGCTCCTGAGTTGGGGATAAATTTCAGTCAGTGTGGCAAATTTATTTTTGCAGATTCCCATGTCTTGGGTGAAGATAGTGAGGCAATACTACGAGAGTTGTTAGTTAAAGCGCACAATAACGGGGCGAAAGATGTTCGTATTGCTACCTCGTCAGAGCTAAAAGAGATACAGGCATATTGCCAGGCTTCTATGGCGCTGCTTTCACCCTCGACAGGTTATCTCGATGTTGCATCTGCCATACATGCCCTTGAACGTGAAATAACTAAATTAGGCGTGCATATTGAGAGACGAGCTAAGATAAAAAGTCTCAGAACTTTACCTCACAATTTAATCGAATTGAACTTAGACGATTAT
>Ga0066639_10001858_pt1 | contig 18588 bp, 20 predicted proteins | sample CryGeyCG2114_010_2_FD_59504 | JGI IMG/M metagenome (GOLD analysis project Ga0066639, IMG submission 59504) | Groundwater microbial communities from aquifer - Crystal Geyser CG10_big_fil_rev_8/21/14_0.10 | ecosystem: Environmental > Aquatic > Deep subsurface > Groundwater | place: USA: Utah...
TTTAAAGCTGAATAACGAATTGCACCACCATGGATTTCTGCAACGGTGTTTCTAATACCTGTATCAGTACCTTTTCTGATTTGTTCAAGAGGATCAAGCGCTGCTAAAAGTGCAACTGCAAGAGCACCTAATAAAGCGATGACTATTAATAGTTCGATCAGGGTAAAACCCAATAGATTTTTTTTCATATATTTAATAATAGAACAACTTATATGTAATTGTCAATACTATCTTAATATATAAGACAATATCATTTTATCGATGAAGTTAAATTATAAATAGGTGTTATTACCGCAAGGACAAGAAAGCCTACTCCTAAGCCTAAAAAAACAAGAATAAGTGGTTCGATTAGGGTTGTCATTGTCTTTACAGCCATTTCAGACTCCATTTCAAAATATTTGGAAATGCGGGATAAGGTATCATCTAAATGACCGGTTTGCTCTCCTACTGTCGTCATTTGTATTAATATAGGAGGAAATAGTTTTTCGTTTTCAAGAGCAGTTCCTAAAGCAAATCCTTTCTCGACCTGTTTATAAATATGAGTGAACGCATTTTGATACACCATGTTTCCACTCGTATCAATAATAATATTAAGGCTTTCTAGAATGGAAACACCCGAACCAATAAGTATTGATAAAGTGCGAGTAGTATCAACTAAAGCAGAAATAGATACAATTTTTCCGAAAACGGGAAGTTTTAAAGTAAATTCATCAAATGACTGTTTCCCTATTTTGGTATTAAGATATCTTTTTATAAGAATAAAACTTGCAAAAATTCCAAGAAAGATAAAAGGCCAGAATTTGGTTGAAATATTAGATATAAAAATGAGTATTTGAGTTGACATAGGAAGAGTTACATTAAAGTCTTTATAAAGATTAAGCAGTTTTGGAACTACAAAAGTAACCATGACAAACATAACGCCTATCATACCGATAACAACAATTACTGGATAAACTAACGCGCCTTTAATTTTTGATTGAAACTCCCTTTGCTTTTCCAAATTGTCTGCCAGTCGAAGCAAAATCTCACTTATTTTACCAGATGCTTCTCCTGACTTTACAAGTGAAATATAAAGATTGGAAAAATGAGTTGGGTATTTTTGAAGAGCTTTTGAAAAGGTGCTTCCCCCTAAAACATCTTTATAAATATTTTTTATCATTAATAACAAACTTGGTTTTGTTATTTGTTTTTGTAGAATGGAAAAACTATCAATGAGAGTTAGACCTGCATTTAACATAATTGCCAATTGTCTTGTAAAATCAACAATATCTCCGAACCCGATACGATCAAACATTGTCATTAGTTCTGGAAGAAGCGGCTTAATTTCCTGGACTTTTATTGGAACGTAATCGTTTCGTTTTAAATAATCAACAACATCTTGTTCACTGTTTGATTCAATTTTTTGATTGATAACGACACCATTTTTAAGTGCTTTAAACCAATACATACTATTTAATTAATTTCGAAATAATATTAGGACGGATTGCATGACTATGGGCAGTTTCTCTTGAAATAAGACCGTTTTGATATAATTTATATAGATATCGTTCAAAAAGTACCATACCTTTTTCTTCGCCTGTTTCAAGAATGGTATCGATCATAAATGTTTTACCATCACGAATAACAGATGCAATTGATGAAGTATTCATTAGTATTTCAACTGCGGGGACAAGATCGTCATTGGTTGATGAAGGAAGTAGCCGTTGAGCGACAATTGCAATAAGCTCTTGCGAAAGTGTGCTTCTTGTTTGATTTTGTTGGTGAGATGGAAACATGTCAATTATTCGGTCAATCGAATCTTTTGTGGATCCCGTATGAAGGGTTGAAAAAACAAGATGGCCAGTTTCGGCTATTTGCAATGTAGATTGAACAGTCTCATAATCCCTCATCTCCCCTACAAGTACAATGTCAGGATCTTCTCGTAAAACGGATTTAAGTGCAGAATTAAATGAAAGTGTATCTTGATGAATTTCTCTTTGAGAAATAATTGATTTTTCAATTGGATATACGTATTCAACTGGATCTTCGATAGTAATAATATGTTTGGAATGACGAAGGTTAATATCATTAATAATTGCAGCAAGAGAACTTGATTTTCCCTCCCCGGTTGGACCAGTAAAAAGAATAAGTCCTTGATTATAATTGGAAAATGTTTGAAAAATTTCCGGAAGATTTAATTCTGCAAAATTTTTAATCCTATTGGGAATTAGTCGAAACGCTGCTCCAATAGATTTTCTATTTATATAAATATTTATTCTAAATCTTGTACCTGCAAAGTCATATCCGATATCAATTTCCTTATTTTCTAAAAAATATGTTTTTTGTTCAGGAGAAAGTAATGATAAAAGCATTTCCTCAGAAGTTTCAGGTTGGATAATTCCAAAGTTGCGTAAAAAAAGAAGTTTATTTTTAATTCGCAGTGTTGCAAAATAAGGTGCAACAATATGAAGATCTGATGCATTTTTATCAATTGCCACTTGCATTAATTGTTGAATAGTGTTTCTCATACTTCTGCAACTCGTAAAACTTCTTCTAGAGAGGTTATACCTTCGAGAGCTTTTAAATACCCGTCTTGTTTCATAATAATAAGACTATCCTTCTTTGCTTGTGCTTCAATTTCACGCGCTGATGCCTGCTGTAGAATCATTTTATTAATTATTGGAGTTATTTTTAAGACTTCAAATATGGCGATTCTTCCTAAATATCCTGAAAAATTACATTCCACACAACCTTTTCCTCGAGATAACATAATTGGTGATGTTTGATATTTAGCAGGAAGAAGTGGTCCAAGTATAGATTTAATATTTTCTTTAATTGTTTCGACAGGTTCATATTGTTCTTTACAATGTGGGCAGACAGTACGTGAAATACGTTGAGCAACTGATGCATTTAAGACAGATGAAATTAAAAAGGGTTCTGCTCCCAGATCAATAAGCCGTGGTATCGCAGTAGCGGCATCGTTGGTGTGGAGGGTTGAAAAAACAAGATGTCCAGTAAGAGCGGCTTGGATTGCAAGTTGAGTAGTTTCTTTATCCCGGATTTCTCCAACAAGAATAATATTTGGGTCTTGTCGAAGAAATGAACGGAGACCTGCTCCAAATGTTAAACCTGCCTGGGGATTAATTTGTACTTGATTAATACCCACAATTTCATATTCAACCGGATCTTCGAGGGTAACGATATTAACCGATGGTTTATTTAATTTTGTTAAAATAGAATACAGTGTGGTAGTTTTTCCTGAACCAGTGGGTCCGGTAACAAGAATAATGCCATATGGTTTGAGGATTGCTTCTTCTAAGTCTTTATATTGTGTTCCACGAAGTCCAAGTTCATGAAGCATAGGAAGACCACCTGTTTTTTTAAGAATTCTCATAACTATTTTTTCACCGTGTACTGTTGGAAGAGATGATACGCGAAGGTCAACTTCTTCATTTCCAACTTTAAAACTAAAGCGACCATCTTGCGGGATTCTTCGTTCGTCAATTTTCATTTGGGAAAGAATTTTTATTCTTGATGCAAGGGAATCATGAATACTTCTTGGTAAGGTTAGTTTTTCCTGTAAAACTCCGTCGATTCGATAACGAATTCTTGTTTTATCTTCTTGAGGTTCGATATGAATATCTGAAGCACGTCCTTTCATGGCAAATTCAAGGATAGTGTTTACTATTTTTGCTATAGGAGCCTCTTTTACGATAGTGGTAATTTGTTCGCTTGTATTATCTGTATTATATCCCGATACCTCCGCAAGAGCTTCTTTAACCTCTGGAGATAGTCCATGGATATAAACCATATTAATAGATTTAATAATATCTTCTTTATTTCCAAGCGATAAAATAATTCTTTTATTTGTTTTTTTTTCTAAAAAATCATTTAACGAAAAATCAAGCGGATGAGCAGTTGCTACATAAATTGAATCGGTTTTTGAATCATATGAGTAAGGTAATATAATATATTTTCGTGCAATGGATTCAGAAATAAAAGCTAATGCTTCAGGGCTAACAGCAATAGTATTAATATCGACAAATGGGACATGAAGTAATTCAGCTTGAGATTTGAGTATATCGCTTTTTTTAAGCTTTCCATATACGAGCAGATAATCATAAATAGGGAGATTTTTGTTCAATGACTCCATTTCGTATTTATCACCTTCTTCTTGAGTAATAAGCTGCTTTTGTACCAGAGTTTCGATGAATTGTTTTGGTGAAATATTCATTCTTTAAATATAGATATATTTTTGTTAGAATGCAATAACATATGCTTCCTATTATTCTTTGTTCTCAAACTAAAGAAGACACTGAAAACTATCTTAATGCATTTATTCGTAAACACCTTATTAATTCAACCCATATTTACAGATTTATACCTGAAAAAACTGAGCTAACCATAGAAGAAGTAAAAAGCATTCTGAAATTATTTACGATACGTTTTCCAAGTGATCGGTTATTTATTTTTTATAGGTTTGAGAGTACTTCTTGGGAAGTTCAAAATATGCTACTTAAAGTTTTGGAAGAAAAAAAAGACTTAAATCATATTGTTCTTATAACTTCTAATCTGTATTCTTTGCTTCCGACAATTCGTTCCAGAGCGAAAGTAGTTTCCGTTAAAATCACTAATACAGTTGCAAATCATGTAAATGAAATACCCCCTCTTTTGGACTTTCTTATTGAAAATAAAAAGAGGAATCCATTATGTCACGATCAATTAGCGAACATTAAAAAAGAAGATGTATTGAAATATATTAATGAATTTATTTATTATTTTGCAAACAAGTTACGTCATTCTGGCACCACTTCTGATTGTCCAGAATCTACGGATCCTGGAGTCATCCCACAGAGCGGGATTCCCCAGGATGACATTTACCCCGAAATTTTAAAATATCTTTTTTTTATTAAACATAAAATAGAAAACAATAATCTCAATGTTGCACTTGCATTGGACAATCTCTTGCTTTTTATTGAGAAGAAGGTTACTATAAATATATAGATTATGAAAAAAGCATTCTCGTTGGTTGAGATATTGGTTGTAATTGCAATAATTGCCATATTAACAACACTTCTTTTACCCAACTATATTGAATCGCGGCAGCGAACAAGAGATGTTCAGAGGAAGTCAGACTTAAGACAGTTACAAAATGCTCTTGAATTATATAAACAGAATCAGACTCCTCAATTATATCCATCTATTATTCCTGCACTTCCATGCAATACTTGGTCTTCAGGCACGATTGTTTATATGAATAAAGTTCCTAAAGATCCAAGCTCTAACTGTCCAGCTGCATCAGCAAGAAAATATTATTATTCAACAAACGATGATGATAGTACATATACTATGTATGCATGTTTAGATAATGTTGGGGATATAGACGTTGAATCATGTCCAGGTGATTTTAATACGGTGACAGGATATACATGTTCGTCAAACAAATGTTATAAAGTTCTCCAACCTTAATACATATATGAAAAATAAACAATTTGGCTTTACTTTACTCGAAATGCTTGTTGTCTTAGGAATAATTGGCGTGATTATGACAATTATTACCTCTTCATTTTCAACTGCTCAAAAAAAAGCAAGAGATACAAAGCGAAAGACAGATATAAATACGATCCAAAAAGCAGTTGAGCAATATTATTCAGTTTGTGGTTACAAATATCCTACGCCTATTAACACACCTGATATCGGTTCTGTTTATTGTGAAGACCCTTCTACAGTTATTATGACTTTAGCTCCAAAAGATCCAAAAACAGATGATCCATATGTATATACTGCTCCAGACGATGGGGTATCATATTCATTATGTATTCCGACTCGTGAAGCGGCACGAGTTTTTGAATCCGAAGAAAGCGTAAGTACATTTTGTGTTTCCAATCAACAATAATATGCAAAAATCTTTTACATTGGTTGAAATATTAGTTGTAACAACCATTATTGGGTTTCTTGCCGTTGCCGGTATTGTTTCATATACTCAGTTTTTAAAGCAATCTCGTGATGCTCGGAGAAAAGCCGATGTTGAATTAATTCGTTCCGCCTTGGAAATGTACAAGAGCAGTAATGACCTATACCCTACATCCCCTGTTTCTCCTCCGGGTTTACCATTTGGAGCAGCATTAGTCGATGCATCAGGAAACACATATATGTCCAAGATACCTACTGATCCTAAGCAAAGTGAATTATACTATTACTTTTCAGATGGTAATACATATACTTTTGGAGTTCACCTAGAAAGCGGAAGCTTCACTGTTTGTTCTCCAATTCCATCGTGTCATAGTACTGATGCGTATTGTAATTATTGTATGGGGCCATATGGTCAACTTTAATATATGAAATCTTCATCTTTAAAAGGTTTTACGCTGATTGAGCTTATAGTTGTGATTGTTATTATTGCTATATTCTCAACTATTTCTCTTTCAACTATTAACCGTTTTACGAATGAAAAACAATTGAAAAATGAAACTAAAAAAGTTATGACAATTCTTGAACTTACCAAGTCAAAAACCAACTCAGGAGATCGTTCTTTATGTACACCATTTAATGAATCAAGCGTACCTGAAGTTCAAGATTTTACTTTTCAGGTTGATGTGGCAGGAAAATCGTATCAAATTATTCCTCACTGTATAGAAAGTGATCCTCAATCGATTACGTATGCTGTATCTAATAATATATATATTTATCCAAATTCAATAGATTTTAATCCGAATTATGGAAAAGTTACCTGTACATGTTTTGTAGTTAAAAGTGAGATTCTCGATAAATGCAATTATATTAAAGTATCTGCTAACTCTATTATTAGTGATGGGTTTTGCTCAACTTGTAGCAACTGTGTTACTAATTGTACCTGTCCTTAATGTGCAGCTATAAATTAAAATTAAATGTAGCTTTTTCATTAATTGAGGTTCTTATATTTATTACCATTTTAAGTCTCTTTTTTGTTGTAGCAGTAAGAGTTATGATAGCTTCTCTTCGAGTTTCTAAAGTCAATGAACATAAAATTTTTGCAAAACATTATGCTGATGAGCTGTATGAATGGTTAAGTGCAGAAAAAGAATTAAATTGGGGAGGCAACAATACAGATACAACCTCTTTTACATATAAAGCGTCACAATTACCATACACATTTTGTTTTAATACCTCACCTATTGCCGGGTGGGTTTCGTCTTCCACTATTGACCTTAACAGTTGTCCATTCACTTTAAATATAATGTATCGTCGGTATGTCACATTAACTCCTCTAACAGTTTCTGAAACTGACGCATACATTGATAAAGTTAATGTTTCGATTATAGTAGAGTGGACCGAATCAGGTACAGTATATCGTGTTCCAATTAATTCGGTATTTTCAATTTGGGAGAAAACATATTAACCATGAAAAAAGGATTTACATTTATTGAAATATTAGTAGTTCTGGCCGTTATTTCTTTTACTCTTCCCTCACTATTTGCAATAATTTTTACAATACTTCAACAAGAAACACGAATTTATGCACTTAAAGATATAAAACAACAAGGCGACTACGCTTTGGAGAATATGAAATTTAACATTCAACAAAAAGGTATTCGTGTTGTTGATGTAACATATACTAACGATGTTTGTCCTATACTTACGAATCCAATAACTACTCCGATACCTACTCCCGCTCCTCGAATTAATGTTATTGATACAGAACTTAATACTTTTTCTTATTATGTTGATTTAGAACATAAAATTGCATCACAAAGCAGTGTAGGAGCTATTTCTTATTTAACAAATACACGAGTAAAAATTCAAAATGAAGGATTTACTTGTTATAGAACGAGTAGTTTTAGTCCTCCAATTATAATAACTTCATTTGATATAACCGATTCCGGTTCAATTTTTACCTTACCATATCATTTTACATTTAAACTTCGTAGTTATTAGTAAGAATACAACTTGACTTTTTGTTTTTTATTAACGATACTGGAATAATGAATAATGACTCAGTTTGCATTGATTTAGGAGAAAAGTTTACCCGAATTGTTGATGCATCTTTTAATAAAGGTAGTATTACTCTAAATGCGGCAGGAATTCAAAATACCGTATCCAATTTTTACTCTGATGATACAGAAAAAAGCTTAACTGCTCAAGCAGAACTTATATCAAAAATGTTTTCAGATTTAAAATTAACTAAACGAAATGTGAACATTGTTGTTCCTGATACATATTCATATTCACAAATTCTTGATTTAGCTTTACTTAACGAAAAAGAGCTGCTATCTGTAGTTAAATATCAAGCAGATCAATTTATTCCCATACCGCTTGATGAAGTTGTTTTAGATATAGAAATATTGACAACAGATAAACAGGCAAAACAAAATAAAGTACTCATTATCGCATGTTCAAAAAAACAAATTGAGAGAGCAGAAAAACTATTTGAAATGTTAAGCTTAATACCGGTTTCTCTTGAAAACGAACATAGCTCAATAGGAAGACTTTTTTCGGAGATTCTTCAATATAAAAATGATAAAAATGATAATTCATATTTAATTATAAATTTTGGGTATTCTTCAAGCTCCATATATTTAATAGACGCTAAATCGTCATTAATTATGATGACACATACAATTAAGCTCGGTTTAGATATTCTTATTAAAGAAATTAAGTTTAATTTAGAAGTTACCGATTCAAAAGCATTGGAATTACTGAAAACTGTGGGTTTTGAAAACAATGCTTCGTATGATATTTCAAAAATAGTATCAAATATTTTAAGGGACTTTGTGAACGAACTATCAAAGTTTATGATTTCTTCAAAAGAAAAACTTGGTTTACGAGTAGAAAAAATGTACTTATTTAATTATTCATCATATGTACTATCCTTTGATAAAAAACTTTCCGAGTTGCTTCAAGTTCCTGTAGATTCATTAATTTTAAAAGATTACATAAAATCCAATCCAATAACTGAATCATTCGGGATAGAAATGACATCTTTTATTGGTGCTATTTCTGGTAATCTCAGATGAAAAAGCGAATTAATTTATTATTATCTAAAAAAAAAGTACATTTTCTTGTACTCTATGGAGACAAGATTAAACTACTTGCTTCAATAATTGGCGTTTTTTGCTTTATTGTTTTTATTTTTCTTACCATTATATTATTAAAAGTAAAAAATAATATTAATTCTATGAACGATAAAAAAAAATTGTATCTTGCTTTTCTTGTTGATAATAAGGATTCAGAAGCAAATGTACGTTATTTTAAAAGTAAAGAATCACAATTAACAACTTTTATGAAAGATGATGCAAATTTTTTACCGTATTATACTATTCTAAAAGAAGCCGTAACATCTTCATCATCTACCCAATCGGCTTTATTAGATAGCGTCTCAATAAATAAGCTACGAGATACATCATTTACTGTTAAATTTTCAAATTATCACAATATGATCTCATTTATTAAATTTATTGAGTCAAATGATTTTTTATCAAAATTTAGTCAATTAAGTTTGGCAAATTTTACTCTTAATTTAAAGACTTTAGGAATTAGTTCCTATAAATATCAATTACAGTTCAGAGGTAGGTTCAATCAAATACAATGAATAAATTAAAAATTAAACAAATTCAGTTTTTTGTTAAAGACAACTGGATAATTCTTTTAACTATATTTGTTTTATTTATTATGACAATGTTAGTTAATTATTCTTATAGTGCATTAATATCTGCTCGAATAGAAGAAGCCAATCTTACAAGTGAAATAAAGCTTTTAAAAAACCGAGCTGATATTATTAAAGCAAATTCTCAGTTGAAAATGGAACAAATAACTATTTACAACAAGATTCTATCAGCGCTTATTCCTGAAAATGAAGACTTTTTTACAATTATATATGCCCTTGAAAAGATAAGCCAAGAGACGGGATTTTTCATTTCTAATTACACGATTAACATTTCATCTACCAAAAATAAAATATCAATGAATGTTGCCGGAAAAGGAAATGCAAATACCTTTATGGAGTTTTTGAAGAACTATAATTATATCGGTGGAAGACTTGCAACTAGTGAGACTATACAATTTTCTGGAACGAATGTAGATACACAAGTAAATTTAAATTTTTATAATAAAAAATATATTCCAGGTCAAGAACTGGTTCCAAAACTTGACTTAAAAGATCTGGCATTATTACAAGAAATTAAAGATAAGGTTAAGATTAATTTCGAAGATACACAAGAATCTTTAGGGACAGATTACGAAATTACCGATAATCCATTTCAATAAGATAGCTTTTTAACGTTATTTTGTTTTGGTTGTGGCAGCTTTATTTTTAAGCAGCTTCCTCATTCCTTCTGAAATTAATGCACCTTTCAATTTCCAAGAAGTAAATTTTTGTTCGTCAATTTCGAATATTTTTGGCTCCACCATTGGATTATAGAATCCTATTTTTTCAATATAAGCTCCATCTCTCTTTTTCCTTTTATCAAGAACAACTATGCGATAACTTGGTTGACCTTTTTTTCCAAATCTCATTAATCTTATTGTTGCAGGCATATTTCTTTATTAAAAATGTAATTTTGGTGTTTATCGTTCCAAAACATAATTATACTTTATTCTTTTAGTTTTTCCAGTGCATTTTTTGCTGCTGCTTCCTCAGCTTCTTTTTTTGAAGAACCTTTTCCTTGTCCTAAAAACTCTGAATCAAAGTTTACGGATACTAAAAATTCTTTTTTGTGTTCAGGTCCTTTTTCTTCTTGTGTTGTATAAATAGGTAGTTTTCGATATTTTGCCTGTATATATTCTTGTAATCGACTTTTTGGAGATAAATATAATTTGTTTTTAACAATATAGTCTAATTTGCCTTTAAAAAGCCACTCAACGATAAATGTGTATGCAACGTCAAACCCTTTATCAATAAAAATTGCGGCAATAAAAGCTTCAAAGCAATCAGCTAATATATTTTTATTTTCTCGTCCACCGTTAAGTTCTTCTCCTTTTGATAGTAAAACAATCATACCTAAATCTAATTTTTTTCCAACTTCAGCCAAACTTTCGGTTCGAACAACCGATGCTTTAATATCTGTATATGTTCCTTCGTCAAGAAGGGGAAAATTTTTATACAAATAAATTGAAGTAATCAGAGATAGTACACTATCACCGAGAAATTCCAATTTTTCGTTTGAAGGAAATTCCGAATGTTTGTGTTCATTTAAAAAAGAACGATGAATAAAAACATTTTCAACAATTTTTTTATTTATAAACGTAATTTTTATTCTTTTTTCTAGTAATTTTAATAATTTATTCATTTTGGTTTGTGCTCAAAAACAATTTTTCCAAGAACTCCGTTTATAAATGAGAAAGACTTTTCTCCGCCGAGTTCTTTTGCTAGTTCGATTGCTTCATTGATTACAACCTTTTTTGGCTCTTTTGGATTAATAATAAGTTCATAAATCGCAAGTCTCAAAATAGCAAGATCTACTTTTCCGATTTTTTCAATGGGAAATTTTTTAGCATAAAGAACTATTTGTTCATCAACTTCGTGAAGATTTTCAATAATGTTCAACGAATCAATCTCATCCGTATTTAAAAATGTATTTGAGGTATTTTGAAAGGAATAAGCATAAAGGTTTTGGATTATTTTCATCCTTTTTTTATGCCGAACGTCCATAACGGGTTATTTATTACAATATTTACAAATTCGATGAGGTAATTTTGTTTTACCACATTTTTTACAGATGACTAATTTAGCGAGTGTGGTTGATTTATGACTCATTCGTTTGCCTTTTCTCTGTGTTGAGTGCTTTCGTTTTGGTAATGGTGCCATAGAGTAAAAAATAAGTAACTAATTCTTATTATATCTTATTTATATCTGTTTGCAAAGTGTTTCTTAGTCCATCGATATATTTTCAATATCATATTTATTTATTTCTTTTTCCAATTGAGGAAAATGAGATAGAGAAGGATATTTTTTTATAAAATATTCTACACTTTTTTTCACTTTTGAAATCAGATTCATATCTGATAGTGAAGCTATCTTAAGCTTAAGATAGCCGTGTTGTTCAGTTCCCAAAATACTTCCCGATCCTCTTCTTTTAAAATCATATTCTGATAGTTCAAAACCGTTAATGTGTTTTGAAAAAAAGGATAATCTGTTCATAGTTTCAGGGTCATCAGATTCAGTAAATAATAGACAATATGATTGAAGCGTGCTTCTACCGACTCTTCCTCGTAGTTGGTGAAGCTGGGCAAGACCAAAATTTTCCGAACCTTCAATCATCATAATAGTCGCATTTGGAATATCAATACCAACTTCAACCACTGAAGTAGAAACTAAAATATCTATTTGTTTGTTTTTAAACATATTCATGATTTCATTTTTTTCTTTTGGTCTTAATTTTCCATGTAGAAGGCCAATTTGTAACTCTGGAAAGATTTCTTTTTTGATTGTTTCATATTCTTTTTTAACAGCTTTAATCGATGTTTCATTTTCTTCTTCAGACTCACTAATTCGAGGGCATACAATAAATACTTGTTGCTTTTCGTTTTTAACTTTTTTTCGAATCCAATCATATGCATTTTGTCGTTTTTCTGTTGGAACAAGAAATGTTTTTATTAAAATTCTACCTTTTGGAAGAGTTAACAAAACAGAAATATCAAGATCTCCATATAAAGTTAAAGCAACTGTTCTTGGAATGGGTGTGGCAGTCATAGTTAGTAAATGAGGATAATTACTGGAAGATTTTAAAAAAGCTCTTTGTTTAACGCCAAATCTGTGTTGTTCGTCAATGATAACCAATCCAACCTTTTTATATATTGTTGAGTTATTGAGAAGCGCATGTGTTCCGATAACAATTGTTGATTGATCTTGGTTAATTTTTTGCGAACCGGTAATTAATCCAATTTGTATCCCAGTTTTTTCAAATAATTTTGAAAACGTTTCATAATGCTGTTTTGCGAGGATTTCAGTAGGAGCCATAATGAGTGTTTTATATCCGTTTAAACATACAGCATATGCGATTATTGCTGCTACGATTGTTTTTCCTGAACCTACATCTCCCTGAAGAAATCGATTCATTGGATTTAATTTTTGAATATCAGCAATAATCTCATTAAGAGCAGTATTTTGATCAGGAGTTAAAGTAAATGGAAGGTTATGAATAAATATTGAGATCAACTTTTTATTTTTTTCATTTATTTTTATGGGAAATTTTACTTGAATTTCTTTTTGTTCTTTTTTTAATTGTGCGAGTAGTAAAGAAATTACAAACAATTCTTCAAAAGCCAAACGTTCCTTTGCCTTCTGATACATTTCCCCTGAAATAGGAAAATGAATATTTACATATGCTTCTTTGGGTGAAATAAGAGAGTTAAAAGAAGTAATTTCTTTCGGAAGAAGTTCTGGAAACTGTAGTATTTCCAATAAAACATAAGTCAGTTTTTCACGCAGTAATTTAGATGATAGATTTTGTTTTTCGCTATAAACGGGAACAATTTTTCCTGTATGAACGAGCTTGGTATGAAAGTCTGTAATGAGCTCATATTCAAATGGTTGGAATACGAGCTCTCGACCAATAAAAATGACAGTGCCGGAAACAGATATTTTTTTAGTAACAGTAAGAATCCGTATGAGATATGGTTGATTAAACCAATTAACTTCAATACTTCCTGTTTCATCTTTTATTATTATTTTTTGAAGTTGAAGTCCGCTTTTTGAGTAATGATTTCGGGCACTTTTGATTTCGCCTTGAATGGTAGTTTTGTTTCCTAAAACAAGATGTGCAATTGGTGTAATTTGCGAATAGTCTTCGTAACGAGAAGGAAAATAGTTGAGTAAATCGCCAAATGTTTCAATTTCCAACGCTTTAAAACGTTTAATAGTTAAGCTTCTTGTTCGAGGGAGGTTAGAAATGGGAATATCATAAGATGACATACTCTATTATCTCATCAAAAACATAGGAGCGAGTGAGGATATAATAAGCAAAAGCGAAGAAATAAAAATAACCACTTTCCAAATCATCTCTGTCTTAATTTTTTTCTTAAATAGTTTCACATTTTTATTATATCAAATTTTTTTGTATACTTAACTTTATGTATGTTTCAAAACGTAGACGGCAAAGTAAATTAACTATTTTTCCACAAGCGTTTATTTTTATTAAAAAGAATCCATTTATTGTTATTGGTTCAGTAATTGCTTTTATTTTTCTTATTTTTCTTATTCTTTTTGCATGGTTTGGTCGTGATCTTCCTGCTCCAGGAAAATTATCACAAGTCTCTGAAAATGCCACTGTTTTTTATGACCGTGACGGAAAGATTTTGTTTGAAATGTTTAAGGACAAAAATAGGTTACCGTTTAAATTATCCGAAATAAATGACAAATTAAAGCAAGCAACTATTGCTATCGAAGACAAAGGTTTTTATAAACATGGTGGAATCTCACAAATTGGAATTCTTCGTTCATTTATTAATTTACTTCTTACAAGAAAGATTTCCGGAGGAGGGTCAACAATTACACAACAACTTATTAAAACCGTGCTTTTGGATTCAAAGCAAACTGCTTCGCGTAAAATTAAGGAAATTATTTTAGCTATTTCGGTTGAAGGAAAATATACCAAAGACCAGATATTAGAAATGTATCTTAATGAAATTCCCTATGGAGGAAGTTATGTCGGTATTGGATCGGCAGCAAAGGGATATTTTAATAAATCTCCAAAAGAATTAACTATTTTGGAATCTGCAATTCTAGCAGGACTTCCCCAGAGTCCGAGCATATACTCCCCTTTTATAGGAAAAAAAGACGTTTGGAAAACTCGCACAATAGATGTTTTACGTCGTATGCGTGAAGATGGATATATCACATTAAAAGAAGAAAAACAATCAGTCGATAGTATAAATTCCGTTGTTTTTTCCGCAGCAAAAATGTCTATTAACGCACCTCATTTTGTTTTTTACGTTAAAGACCAAATTGAAAAAGAGTTCGGATCAAAAATTCTAGAGCAAGGATTAAAGATAAAAACAACTCTCTCACTTGAAGCTCAAACGTCAATAGAAAAAATTGTAAAAGATGAAATCAATAGTATTAAAGAAGATTATCAAGTTGGAAATGGCGCTGTTGTTGTTCTTGATTCAAAGACAAACGAAATGCTTGCTATGGTTGGTTCATATGACTTTAATGATACAGAATATGGAGCATTTAATGCTTCTTTGGGTCTTCGTCAACCAGGATCAACTATAAAGCCTATTACCTATGTTACTGCATTTGAAAAAGGATATACACCAACAACAACGCTTATGGATGTTGAGACTACTTTTCCATCTAAAGATCAAGAAGATTATGTTCCAGTGAATTATGATGGAAAATATCATGGACCAGTTCAACTTCGTTTCGCATTAGGTAATTCATTTAATCTTCCTGCAGTAAAATTGTTGGCTATGGTTGGTATTCGTGATTTTATGCAAAGAGCTAGCGATATGGGGCTAAACACCCTTAGCCCAACACAAGAAAATTTGAACAGGTTTGGACTTTCTATTACTCTTGGTGGAGGTGAAGTAACTCTTGTGGATATGACATCTGCTTTTTCTGTATTTGCACGAGGAGGTATCAAAAAAGATATTCAGTCAATTGTTGAAATTAAAGACTATTCGAATAAACTTATTTACTCAGCAAAAAAAAGTCATGAGACAAAACCGATATCCCCGGAATCTGCTTTTCTCATCTCTCATATTTTATCCGATAACAACGCACGTGAAATAGAATTTGGTCTTCGATCTTACTTAAATATCCCAGGGAAAACAGTAGCGGTGAAGACGGGAACAACCGATGATAAACGTGACAACTGGGCAATTGGATATACGAAAGGAATAAGTGTTGGAGTGTGGGTTGGAAATAATGACAATTCAAAAATGAATCCAAAAATTTCATCAGGTGCAACAGGCGCATCGCCTATTTGGTATAAAACTATGCAATATCTTCTTAAAAAGTATGATGACGGCATTATGGATAAACCGAATAAGGTTAAGGCATTACAAATAGATTCATTGTTTGGGGGATTACCTAAAGATGGCAATGGAACTCGATCGGAGTATTTCATCGAAGGCACAGAACCGAAAGATGTATCTTCCTATTATAAAAAACAAAAAATTTCAAAATCAAACGGAAAGCTTGCTAATGATATTGAAATAAAAACAGGCAATTATGAAGAGAAAGACTGTTATGTGGTTACTGAAAATGATCCCATTTCAACCGATGGAAAAAATAGATGGCAGGATGCTATTGATAAATGGGCTCGAGAGCAATCTGATGATAAATGGAAATGTCCAACAGAAATTTCAGATAATCGTTCCGAAGACGTCGTTGTTTCTATTAAATCTCCGTCTGATCGGTCTAAACTTGAAGGGAAAGATATCAATATTAAAGTAAAAATAACTTCGATGTCATCTCTTAAAAATGTAAAAATATGGCTTAATAATCAAGAGATCAAAAACTATAACGAAGATAAAAAAGATATCGAGGAGACAATTAAGGATAAACCGGATGGTGTTTATGAACTTAAAGTCCGTGCTACAAATGATAAAGATAAATCAGGAGAGTCTGCAATTAAATTTGGATTAAATAGAAATTGGAATTATGCAGAGCCAACTGCAGTTCCAACTTCAGCGCCAACCACGACTTCAACACCAACTTCATCCTCAAGTACGGAATAGTGTTAAAACAGTCCTCCTTTGATATAATACTAAGTATGAGTGAAGAAAGAAGTCCAGTAGCTCAACAATATACAATTACCTCCGAATCTCTCGCTCCTCCTTTGATAACCGGGAATTCTACATTACAGTATATTAAATCTTGGTTACGCGCAAGAACAGAAGGATCCTTATGGATTGGTTTGGGTAATGTATATATTGATGCAAAAATATTATACTCTAATAAAATTCACGATCCAAACGCACAAGTGATTCTTACAGGTTATCCACCAGAATTTTCTCCTTTAGCTCAGACTGCATCAATTGTTATTTCTCATTGTGCCAGAAGTTCTGGAGAGCCTTTACACGGCAATGTTACAGTTTCTGCTTTAAAAGAAGATGTTCTACGTACCCCACCCCTTGCAAATATTTTAACTGTTATGGGGCTTGAGATCAAAACTCCAGATAGATTAACACATACATATCAAACCATTAATAATAAAATAGAAGTTCCTCCACCTCCTACAGCATTTATGACTTCACTTTTTGCCGCTGACATGATTAAGGCTCTTGGCATTGAAGAAGTACAATTATTTTTTGATCCTGATCTACAACATATTATGTGGGTAGCTTTAAATGAATTGATGCAAAGTAATTTTGCGGTTGGTAATTGTGCCGATCCGACACCAAATAATTATCATCAAATTCTTAAACAAGCAGGAGGCTTGGGATTGTTTTCTTCAAGATTAAACGACAAGCAAATACTATCTCTTTTATTTGAAAGAATGAAAGATGGTAATACTGCAAAGTCACGAGCTGATTTATTAAGAGAACTTGCCTCAAAACCTGATCCGCAATTGGTTCAATTATCTGAGTTGCCTTTGTATTCTGTAGCCTTACGCGCTTTCGCGCAGTATCAATCATTTAGTACAGGTATAGTTGCTAGATATTATGATTTTAAAGAAAGATTAAAAGTACTTTCGCCTGATGCTCAGTTAGAATTTATTCCTCCAGATGCTACTCAGTTATTTCAAATTGGTGAGCATATGCCTTCATATGTTATTCAAGATACCAATGGTGATACAAGAGTAAGTATCGTTTTTTCTGCTAGTTCGGGTGTTTGCGATAGACATGATGCACCCCTGGGGTGAAATAGATTATCTTGACAAGCTGTATCTTAACTCCATTGATTGATATGACTATTAATCTCTCTTTCTGTATTATTCTGGGTATTTTTCTGAATAAAATCAATATATTTATTTGTATTATGATTAAAATAACTCAAAACAGGTTTTAAATTGATTTGTAAAATATTTTGAGCTATATAGCAACTCATTGATGAATATGGATATTTAATGATTTCTTCTTTTGTATTAATTATGTTGGCAGTATAAGCATTTGTATGTATGTATTTTGATGTATAAACAAGCTGTTCTATCGATAAAATTCGTTTAAAGCGAAACTGAGGTAAAAATACAGGACCTTTTCTCTCATTTTTCACATTATAAAACCTTGTAATTGAATTTATACTATTTGACATAAAAGAAATAATTCCATTTTGTTTTAGTTGTTTCAGTAAAAAATGATAATGATTCGGCATGAGTATAAATGCTACGATATCTACAATGAAAGTAGATCGAAAATGTATTTCATTTAATTTTGCGTCTCTCAGGTTTTTGTCCATCTTTTTAAAAAAAGAATATCTCGGTTTTGATCTGCATGAACGATAGTAGATAAAACTATTAATAATTTAACCTTAGTGGTTTAATTCCTCGCAGCTCTGCTGCGAAAATTGTTTGTCATCCCGATGAAAATCGGGATCCAGAATTATATAGATTCCGGCTTTCGCCGGAATGACACATATAGATGCCCCGATGCTCTGCGTCGGGGAGTATCATTTTATTGGTATGAATGCAACTATACTAAAATATTATTTTTTATCTTTTCAAGTTCAATAAGTGCTTCTTTTTCTGT
>Ga0066639_10001860_pt1 | contig 18572 bp, 19 predicted proteins | sample CryGeyCG2114_010_2_FD_59504 | JGI IMG/M metagenome (GOLD analysis project Ga0066639, IMG submission 59504) | Groundwater microbial communities from aquifer - Crystal Geyser CG10_big_fil_rev_8/21/14_0.10 | ecosystem: Environmental > Aquatic > Deep subsurface > Groundwater | place: USA: Utah...
CCAATACTACAAGCACAGCTTTTAGAAAGTCCTTTGCTCAACATTATAAATTACCAAACGTTGATTGCTACTAAATCAGCTAGGGTGTGCCATGCGGCTCAAGGAGACACTGTTGTTGAGTTTGGAATGAGAAGAGCTCAAGGAATTGATGGGGCTATTTCAGCATCAAGAGCTGCATACATTGGAGGTTGTCATTCTACGTCACATGTTTTAGCAGGGAAATTATTTAATATACCTGTAAAAGGGACTCACGCCCACAGTTGGGTAATGGCTTTTGAAGAAGAGGTAACAGCATTTAGTGAATATGCAAATGTAATGCCACAAAACTGCGTTTTATTAATTGATACGTATGACACAGTAGAAGGAGTAAAAAAAGCAATTCAGGTTGCTAAAAACATAAAGAGAAAAAATTTCAATCTTTTGGCTGTAAGACTTGACTCGGGCGATCTAAACTTTCTAAGTATAGAAATTAGAAAAATTCTAGATTCATTTGGTTTTGAGAAAACAAAGATCATGGCTAGTAATGAGCTAGACGAGTATTTAATCAGGGATCTAAAGCAGCAAGGCTCGAAAGTAACTATTTGGGGAGTTGGCACTAAGTTAATTACTGCAAATGATCAACCTGCTTTAGATGGTGTTTATAAGCTTTCAGCTGTATCAGATGATCAAGGTAAATGGAAATACAAGTTAAAGCTCTCAGAACAAACAGCTAAATCAACAAATCCAGGTATTTTGCAGACTAGACGGTTTTATAAGGATAATAAATATCTTTTTGATGTGGTTTATGACGAACAATTTAAAATATCTCAAAATTTTGAAGCAGTCCATGTTCGGGACTTTTCTAAAGTTAGAAAAGGAGTAAAAAACTCTGAGTATAAAGATCTACTCGTTCCAATTATTAAAAATGGAAAAGTCATTTATAACTTTCCTAATTTAAAGGAAATTAGAGAGCGAGCGATCAATGAAGTTAAAATGCTTTTGCCTTCTATGCAAAGGTTTTTAAATCCAGAACCTTATTTTGTAGGTCTCGAGAAAAGTCTGCATGATTTTAAAATAAATTTAATGAATAAAATGCGCGAAGTATGAAAGCTCTTTTAATTATAGACATGCAAAATGATTTTATGCCTGGAGGCCCTCTTGGTATAGATCAAGCAGATGAAATTATTCCAGTTATCAACCGTCTAATTGATTTGTTTGATAATGTATATGCAACAAAGGATTGGCATCCTAAGAATCATGTTAGTTTTGCTGCAATGCACGATAAAAAAATAAATGAAGAAATTCTAATTAATCAAAATATCCAAAGACTCTGGCCTGATCACTGCATTCAAAATACAGAAGGAGCCAAGATAGTTCCTAATATACGAGCAGACAAGATAGAGAAGATTTTTTACAAAGGATCTGATGAGAGCGTTGATAGTTATAGCGCTTTTTTTGATAATAACCATGAAAGATCTACAGGCTTAGATTTATTTCTAAAAGAAAGAAATATTGAAGATCTTTACATGGTAGGAGTTGCAACAGACTATTGTGTAAAATTCTCAGCATTGGATGCTCATCGCTTGGGTTTTAACGTATTTATAGTTAAAGATGCATGTATGCCAGTTGATAAAACCGGTGAAAAGCAAGTTTTATTAGAATTAGAAAAAAAAGGTATTCATTTAGTTTCATCTGAAGATCTTTTTTAATTTTTTTTACTAAAAAAAATCCAAAATGATTATTGTCCAAATTAACAAGAGGGACAGATTTATGGGTTTTTTTAGTTTCATAATGCCATTTGCGCAAACAACTTCACCATGTGGCCAAAGTAAATTCATTAAACCTCCGGAAGTATTAAAATTAGAGGCTTTTGATTTTTCAGATTACCATGTAGCAACGCTCATTATATTTGTCTTAGCTATATTTCATACACTATCGGCTAACAGAATTACTGCATATGCCCATAAACTTGATAGAAATCATAAAGCAAAGCTGAAAAAACTGGGAAAAGATCCTAAAGAAGATGTCAGCTTTTTAGCTGAAATTATGATTTTCTTAGGGGAAGTTGAAGTTATATTTGCTCTTTGGATTATTCCGCTTTTTTTATTAACAACTGGGTTTTATGGCTGGAATACTGCACTTGAATACCTTGACTCAAGGGATTTTACGGAACCATTATTTGTCGTTGTTATTATGAGCTTAGCTGGAACAAAACCAATAGTAGAGGTATCTGAAAGGTTTATAAGTTTTTTATCCAATCTAGTAGGTGGTACGATTTCTACTTGGTGGTTAATTATTTTAACTATTGGGCCGCTTTTAGGGTCATTGGTTACAGAAGCTGGTGCAATGACAATTGCAGCTACATTGCTCTCCCGTAAATTTTATGAATATAAACCATCTTTAAAGTTGGCCTACGCGACTATTGGGCTTTTATTTGTAAATATATCCGTAGGAGGAGTTCTTACAAATTTTGCAGCTCCACCTGTGCTTGTGATTGCTCGTTGTTGGGATTGGAGTTCATTTTTCATGCTCACTCAGTTTGGTTGGAAAGTAGTAATTGGGATGATATTAGCCAATATATCATATTGGCTAATGTTTCGATCTGAGCTAAGAGAAATGGAAAAAGAGAAAAAGATTATAGATAAGCAGGAAATCCAAAAACAAAGTGCATATATTCCTTGGTGGGTTACTATGGTACATGTCTTTTTTATTTTTTGGATTGTCCTAAACTCACATTATGCGGCAGTTTTTATCGGTAGTTTTTTGATGTATCTAGGTTTTCATAAAGCTACTAGGCCTCATCAATATGTTAATGGAATAAAAAGACCATTGCTTGTTGGGCTTTTCTTAGCTGGGTTGATTATTCATGGAGGACTTCAGGGGTGGTGGATAGTTCCTTTGATGGAGAAGTTAGGGCATACGGCAGTAATGGTAGTTGGAGTTATTTTAACTGCATTCAACGATAATGCAGCCATTTCTTATTTAACTTCTTTAATACCTAATTGGGGGGCGGACTTTAAATATGCTATTATAAGTGGTGTGATAACAGGAGGTGGTCTCACTGTTATCGCCAATGCGCCTAATCCTGCTGGTTTCGTTATTTTAAATAAACACTTCAGTGGCGGGATATCAGCTGTGAGACTTTTTTTAGCAGCAGTATTTCCAACTATCTTATTTTTTATTATGTTCTATTTGCCATTTCTTTTCGGGTACAGGGGATAGTCAGTAAAGGTTTTTTAAAGAATTCAAAGCACTTAAAAAAGGTTTAAAATCACTTTTTCCCACGCTTTCAAAAGATGCTTTTAAATCTTTAAGGGCTTTTAGTTTCTCAATATCTACTGGAGTAGAGCTTACAGCAACAAGATCGAAAAGTTGATGCATTTTTATCTTAATTTTGTTGGTATTTTTCTCGACTATAAGTTCATCTATTAAATTGATGATTTTTTGATCATGAACTTCCATACTTAAATATAGCTTTTTTTTGTAAGATACAAAGAGCTATGATTTAATGAAAGTTGATTTAGTATTTCTCAAAATTGGACGTTTAATAGATGTTAAAGCTTTATTGATCAAAATCATAAATGCTAAATAAAGAACTTTATAGAAAAAGAATGGTATAGAATAAACAATATGGAATAAGTTCATTACCTTTCTAGCAAGTCTCATGTTTTCAACTGTAGGGTCTACTTTTAAGTAAATAGTTGATTTTTTTCCAAAGCCATAGAGCTTGAAGTGCGCAGAATAAAAGTTCATGCCTTTGGTAATTACCTTGATAGTTTCGAGAGACTCAGGGTGAGATCCTAACGTACTAACCATATCAATTGGATGCAAGATTATTTTTCCTTTAGGTTTTTTAGCATCTTCAATCTTACTAGATAAACTCTTAGGGAGTAATCGATGTAGAAATTTAGGAATCAATTCAGTTTTTGTTGATAGGCCTCTAGGGAATAATCCAGCTGAATCATAAGCACCGACTATTGATGAAGCTGGAAAATCATTTGCAAAATGATAAGTCAGTGAACCGCCAAGGCTATGACCAAGTACCGTTACTTTTTCATTTGGATATCTAGATTTTGTTTTGGCCATCCATTCATGGAGTTTTTTTCTACCAACTTTATATAGAGTCTCTCCAACAGAAAAACCTGGAGTGTAGTCAGTCAAGCTCGCAAAAAATGATCCATCAGCAGTTGGATTTGGTGGAGTTCCTCTAAATATTAGAATTGGAGAAAGACCTTTTTTCTGAGGTGTTAGAGCATAAGCTTCTATAGGCCCTCCTAGCCATTTAGGAACTAGCATTATTTTTTCAACTTCAAAATTGTAGGTTCTTAAGAGTCCATTTTTTCTAATTGGAACTTCTATAATTTCGCCTTGTTCAGGTTCTACATATGAATAAAGGCAGAGAATTTGTTCTACTAGAGAATCTACTAAAAAGTCATTAGAAAAGCTTTTTTTACCAAAAAAAGGCATTTTGAGATCTGGCATTAAGCTGGAAAAGAAGGAGTTGGAGAATTTAGTGTTTATAGATTTTAAAATATCTTTCAGCTCTTCTCTCAGTTGTTTAAATAAAATAGGATCTTTTCTCCAAAAAATTGCTTTCAAGTTGTCAAAACTTAAAAGCCTATGGTTAAAAGAGATTGAATTTAAAAGGTAGCCTAAAAAGTTTCTTACGGGGTTTTTATCGACATCAGTTTTTCCCTCGAAGGGATCAAACCCATCAAGCTCAATATGATAAATTACATCTTCTAAACTTTTGAGAACTCTCTTCGCACAGCTACAGACCAATAAGTCAGATTTTGAAACACCGGCATTTGATATAGCTTGATTCAAGATAGCATCCCAGTTTTCCCTAATTGCATTGCTATATTTAGGATCATAGCGATTTAATAAAAAATCCAAAAATAGGTCGCTGATTTTTTTAATAATGTGATTTTCTTCAGCTTTTTGACCTTTTGGATCAATAGTGGTCTCTAATAAATCTGATGTTATCCTTGTATTTTTAGAGTTTTGCAGAGAAGGAATAGTTAAATTATTAATATTAATAGCTGGCATAACGAAAAACTTTTAAGTAAAAATTGATGATATGTTATGCGATTTTCGATTAAAAATCCACGCTATCTTTTTTAAAAAACAAAGCGAAGTAAATAAAAATTTTATTGAATTTTCAAATACACTCCCAGCCTCCACCTAGAGACTTGTAAAGAGATATCAGATCATTAATTAAATTTTTCTTTGAATCAGTGTAGGTTTTCTGCATTTCAAGAAATTCATTTTCAACTTTCAAATATCTTTGTTTATCAGCCAGCCCGGAGCCTAAAAGTTCATTGTTGAGTTCAAGTGTTTTTTTTAAGGCATTAAGCTCTTTCAAATTTTGGTTTAAGGTGTCGTTTTCATAAAAAAAAGTTACAAGTGCATTTTCTACATCTTCTAGAGCTAAGATAATTGTATTTTCATAGGCGAGCAGAGCTTGCTTTTGTTTATGTTTTTTAGCTTTGACTTGAGCTCTAAACTTTCCAAAAGCAAAAATATTCCAATCAATTTTTGGACCAATATACCAGGTTCTAGAGCTCCACTGTAGCCATCTACTAGCTGTATTAGATAAATAAGAAAAGTTTCCAGTCAGTGAAAATTTTGGAAAAAGTTCTGCTACAGCAACTCCGATATCAGCAGTTGCCATGGCTAATTCTCTCTCAGATTTTCTAATATCAGGTCTTCTTCTTAATAGATCAGATGGAATACCAACTGAGACCATTTTATCAACTGTCGGCAGTTCGTAATTATCTGAGATATCAAGTGAAAATTTTTCAGGTTGATATCCTAAAAGCACTGCAATTCTATTAAAAACTTGCTTAGCGCTTTTTTCTAGATCTATGAGCTCTTTCTCTTTCCTGGCAAGCTCTGCTATTTCATTTTCAACTTCAATTAAACTTAGAAGTCCTGCTTTTTCCTTATGCTTTATTATTTCAGTAACGGTCCTTTGATTTTCGATAATTTTTTCAGTGCTCTTGATTAGTTTCTTTGTACTGATGTATTGAATATAATTTCTTGCAACATCGCTAAGTAGGGTAATTAATACATCACGCATCCCTTCTTGATCAGCCTGTAACTCATAAAAAGCGGATTCTTTACCTCTTCGAAGTCCACCAAAAATATCTATTTCCCAAAGTGCATCAAATCCGGCTAAGTAAAAGTTTTGAACAGGTGGTCCGAAAAAAGGAGCCTCAGAGATATTTTGGCTGATTCTGGTTCTAATTTCTCTAGCAGATCCGGTTATTTCAGGATACAATTTAGCACTTTCAAATTTGTATAAAGACCTAGTCTCTTCTATTCTCTCAAGTGCGATAGAAAGATCATAGTTATGCTCAATAGCTTCTATGATTAATTCATTTAACTTGGGATCATTAAGCTTTTCCCACCAATGTTTAAGATTGGCAGCTTTGTTATTCAATCCATCTTGAGAGTCATATTTTTTTGAAAAGGCAACCTTAGGCTGTTTATAATCCGGACCAACAGCACAAGATGTAATCAAATACATAACCAGTAAAACAGTTGATAATAATTTGGCTTTGCTCAATTTAGCACCTTCCTAACATAGATGGGATCATAATTGAACAATAAAGAAGGAGATTTTCTTTAATCAATAATTTTGTTAATAAAAAATAATAAAAATATCACATATAACTGATGAGATTAAGCTTATGAAATGAATAAGGGCCAAAAACAGGCTGAGCAGGTATATGACAACCTACCACAGTAGATTGTCACAATTATGAGTCTCAAGATGAAATGTTAAACATCCGAATCATCACCAGGGATAGGGTTGTTTGTTGCATTGCTGTTTGGTATAAATTTGAGCGAAAAAGACCGTGGCTCAGATTCAATTGGCCTTTCATGCGTCCTTAAATTTTCTTGGGTTAGAGAGACAACCCCTTTTGGTAATACTTTTAGAGTGAAAGCAGGTTGTGGATTATTAGCCTGAGCAAGTCTCATTAGAGAATCAAAACTGACAACAGCTTCGTCGCTTTGTTGTCCTCTTTCAAAAGCTTTATCATCTGATACCAATGGGGAGCCCGAAAGGACTTTTTGAGCTGCTGAGCTTGCTCTTTCAGAAGTATTATTAGGATTTGAAGAATTATTAACTGAGGGTTGTGCTGCTGAAACTGAGGGTTCTGTTACTGATGCAGCAACTGGAAATTGTGTTGGAAAAGCCATAATAATTACCTTAATTAATTTAATCTAAGTTATTTAACATGATTTAAAAATAAAAAACAATTAAAGTAAGTTATTAACTCTAGTTAAAATTTTAATTAATTTAAAATAAAGTAAAGGCAAAGCTTTAAGAAGCTAAAGGTCTATGAGTATTTTTTTGCAAAATTAAATAGATCTTGAATATTATTAAATTCATTAAGTTTATTTTTTATTAATGAAAATACTCCTCTTGGATTAGATCTCTTTTCAATAGAACAAATTTCATTAATTCGATGTTTAAAAATATCAAAATTATGTTCGTTATTACAGCTGCTTAAATAATTTTTTACGACTCTTCTTATTTCTTTATCTTTAATAATATTGCTAGCATTTTTGAGTTGTAAGTTTTTTAAATTGATACTTTCTTGAGAAGAGATAAAATACATCATTGGAACATAATAAATAGCTCCAATAATTCCACTAATTTGCTCGGACATATTTTCAAATCCAGAATAAATATCAGGGTTAGAAAAATACAATTTAGTAAGTTCTATAAGAGAATTATCATAAGCTTTTTTAGAGTATAAGTTATATTTATGAAGCTTTGAAAAAATATTTGGGATAGTTTTTATTATTGTAAAAGCAGTTGCTTTATGGCTTCTGCCTTCTTTTAAGAAGGTTTGAAAAGCAAAGGTAAAAATACTAAAAAGCTCATCAGGTATATTTTCAACAGAGTTACATTCTAAAGTAATGCTATCTAAATTTCTTTCTTGCGTATGAAGATCACTAGTATTAATTTCTATAATTTCTTCATTATCTTGAGCTGAATTATCTACCGGAGCTTTGGGAACTCCTGGATCTCCATCTTTACGACGTCTACGAGTTTTAGAAACTTGGGACAAAGCACCGCTAAACTCAGTTTGAGCTGAAGTAGCTGCTGGAGCTTCAGGAACTCCTAGATCTCCATCTTTACGACGTTTTCTTATTTGTGGCTTTGAAGATAATGCAGATGCTCTTGTAATTAGGTTTGATCTGCCTCTAAGTCTAGAGACTGATCTACAGAAATCTTTAGTTACAGGTGTGTTAGATGAAGTTCCTCCCAATAAAAAAAGAGGTTTAGGTAATGGAACTCTTTCAGCTAAAGGTACTAAATATTCAACTCCGAGTTCCTCTGGAACTGTACTAATTGATTCTCTGTTACTTAAGTTAATTGGAGAAGACATTTTTTAACCTTTAATTAATTTTATTAATTTAATATTTATTAATTATAGCTTAATTATAGTTAAAAATCAATTTAAGCATCTTAATTGCTGGTTAAGTAATTAAAGTTTAATATTTTTTTGTAAAAAAAACTAACTTTAGACATTAATACTTAATGTGATATAGAAAAAATAATGAAAAAAGAAAATCGCGGATTAGCCCTTTTTGTTATTCTATGTGTAGTCTTCATTGACTATTTCAGCATAGGTGTTGTTTATCCGCTTTTCAGCTCATTGCTTTTTACAGAAGGCTCTTTTTTTCTACCGGAGGACACTTCTAATACAATTAGAGGGCTTTACTTGGGAATTTTGCTTGGGACAGAGCCGATATTTCACTTTTTAAGCACTCCTATTTTTGGAGCTATTTCAGATCAATATGGTAGAAAGAAGATCATTTTATTAAGTTTAAGCATTGGTATATTTGGGTATATAGTTGCAGTTTTTGCAATAGCTTTTAAAAGTCTAATTTTACTTATTTTTTCTAGAATGTTTATCGGGATAGGGTGCGGTAACTCATCTGTAGTTCAAGCAGCTATTGCCGATATGAGCAAAAAAGAAGAAAAGTCAAAAAATTTTGGGCTTTATAATATGGCTCTAGGGATCGGTTTTACAGTAGGTCCATTTTTAGGGGGGATTTTGACGAATAAAAATTTAATCTCTTTCGCAAGCTACAAGCTTCCTTTCCTGTTTGCATTGGTTTTTATAGTCATTAACTTGATACTAGTGAAAGTAATATTTAAAGAAACTTTTACCGGAATAAAGAAGATTGAAAAGTTTGATATTTTATTAGGCTTTAAAGTCCTGAAAAAAGGCTTTTTAATGAAAGATCTTAGATGGCTTTTTGTTTGTGCTTTTGTCTTTGTTTTTGGTTTTTCATTTTTCTTTGAGTTCATTTCGGTTTATTTAATCAAATACTTTAACTTTGACTCTTCAGACCTGGGATTGTATTACGGGTATGCTTCAGGGGTTTATGCAATTAGTAGCGGACTTTTGATTCGTCCTGTCGTGAATAGATTTTCACCTAACAAAGTCTTTTTCTGGGCACTTATAGCAGCAGGCGTTGGGTTTTTTATAGCTACTATGATTGAAACTGTCAGAGTTTTATATATATACATTGCCATTGTTGAGTTTTGTATAGCTCTTCTTTTCCCAACTATATCTACATTAATATCTAATAAAGTTGGAGAAGAAGTTCAAGGAGAGACGTTGGGCATTTTACAAGCAACAACCGCCTTCGGATTTGGCGCATCTCCACTTTTTTCAGGAACTATAGTTGGTTTATACCCCATTATGCCAATTATTATTGGGGGAATATGCATGTTGCTAGCTGCTTTTATCTTTAAGAAAATCCACTTTAGAAAAGCAAAACTACACAGTTAAGCCTTCTAAATATTTTCCATAATTATTGTTGTACTTTTTTGAAAGCTCAACTAACTGCTTTTCATCGATCCAACCATTTAAAAAAGCAATTTCTTCAATACATGCTATTTTAAAGCCTTGTCTCTCTTCAATTGTATGAATAAATTCACCGGCATTTAAAAGTGATTCATGTGTACCAGCATCAAGCCACGCAACCCCTCTACCTAACAAAAAGACATCAAGGTCTTTATTTTTTAAATATAGCCTATTAATATCAGAAATTTCTAGTTCCCCACGTTTAGAAGGAATCAGCTGCTTTGCATATTCAATTGATTTGTGATCATAAAAATAAAGCCCGGTCACAGCTATATTAGAAGTTGGGTTTGAAGGTTTTTCTACCAAGGATTTAGGATTTTTTTGATTGTCTAAAGTAACAACTCCATATCTGTTGGCATCTTTAACCCGATATCCAAAAATTCTAGCCCCATAAGAGCTATTTTTTGCATCTTTTAAAAGCTGCATCAACCCTTGGCCATAGAAAAGGTTGTCACCTAATATCAGCGCATACGGCTCTTTTTTAACAAAATTTTCTCCAATTAAAAGTGCTTCTGCTATTCCATTTGGGCTGTCTTGAGTTGCATATTGTATGTTTAGCCCTAAATGAGATCCATCTTGAAAAAGGCTCTCAAAAAGAGGTTTGCTTTCATTGGTTGTAATAATCAGTATGTCTTTAATTTTAGCGAGCATTAGGACTGATAGAGGGTAATAGATCATGGGCTTGTCGTATATCGGAAGCAGTTGTTTTGATATACTTAGAGTTATTGGAAAAAGTCTACTGCCAGTTCCGCCTGCTAGAATAATGCCTTTCATTTTTTAACTTATGTTTTTTTTAACACAGATTAAATGATCTAAGGTTTTTAGCCCACCAATGATTAAAGGCATTTTTTTAGCTTCTTCATATGTTACCCACTTAGCTTCAGTATGTTCATTTAGGTTCAGAACAACTTTTGGTAAAACATCATACGAAAAAGAAAAAAGATGCATTATAAACTCGGCATCATGTCTTTGAATGTATAATTTTCCAAGGTCTGTAGTTAATGAAGGGGTTAAGCTAAGGCCTACTTCTTCATAAACTTCTCTGATAACGCCTTCTTTAAATGTTTCACCTTTTTCAAGCTTACCACCCGGTAAACACCATTTGTCTCCTTGAGTAGTATTTGGGTGTCTTTTTACAAGTAAAAAAGAATCATTTGACTCGATATAACAAGTTACAACTGTTCTAGTTGATTCAAAACCATCTGGTTTAGTTTCGCTTGCAAAAAATGTTTCTTTCATTAGCTCTTCCTTAATAATTCTTAAAATAAAATGATAAAAAATAACTCATTTTAACCACAATTTTAATAATTTATTTACGCAAAGTAATTATTTTCTTGATAGAAATTAAGCTATAGTGGCAAGTTGGCAAAACGCAAAAATTTATTATAATAATGAAAGACTCTTTAACATTAGTGAATGCTGTGGAAAATTGCACAATTATTCATGGTCCAAAGATGAATGATTACTATGAAAATCGCATAAAAAAGTTATCTGAAATATTTTTTTTCAATGAAAAAATAATTGATAAAGTTAATTCATCAAAAGATTAAATGGAGGGTTGGTGAAAAAGCTCTTTCGTATGCATTTTTATACATTGGAACGCAGCGGTATAATAAGTTGTTTTTATCTTTTGATAAGTAAAGCTCAAAAAGAACTTGATCTAACAAAAATAATAGCTAAAGCTGAAGATATTATCCCGCAGGATATGCCTGTTATTCCTGTTTATTTTTATAACTACAGATTTGTCCAATCAAAGTCATTAAAAGATGTTGTTTTGTCTAATATTGGGCAGATTGATTTTAAATATAGTGAGCTAATATGAAAAAAATATCAAATCTATGCATAAAGCTGGTAGTGCTTGTGTTTTTAGTCTGTTGTCAAAATAACGAATCTAAAACTAATAAGACTTTAAGATTGAATTTTGAGGTGGAGCCAATTTCATTGGATCCAAAACTTGGGACTAATGTAACAAGTCAAATTGCCATAAGAGCTTTGTTTGAAGGCTTAATGAAAATAGGTGAGACAGGTGAAGTAGTCTTGGGAATCGCAGAAAGCTATAGCGTTTCTGATGATAAAAAGAATTATGTGTTTAAATTAAAAGACACATATTGGAGCAATAAGGAAAAACTCAGTGCATATGACTTTGAAAAAGCCTGGAAAAACGCTATAAGACCAGGTTCTTTATGCCGGATACCACAACTTTTCTATCCCATAAAAAATGCCAAAAAAATACGTGAAAATATTTTACCAATCGATGAAATGGGCGTAAGGGCGATTGATGATAAAACGCTGCAAGTAGAACTTGAGCATCCTGTTCCTTTTTTCTTGAGCTTGCTATCAAACCCCTTATTTTCCCCTACTAAGAACATTGATGTAGAAGATAAAATAAATGAGATTATTTCAAATGGTCCTTTTATATTAGGGGATTATCAGCCAAACAAGGGAATGTATTTGGTAAAAAATCCTCATTATCATCTAAGTGATCAAATCAAAATAGATAAAATTGATATCTCTTTTATCAAAGATAATCAGACAGCAATGTATATGTTTAATAAAGGAGAGTTTGATTTTATAGGCGATCCAGTAAGTAAAATCCCATTTGAAGAAGAAGAAAAACTTTTAAAAGCAGACAAATTAAATATCATGCCAGTCGCAGGAATGTATTGGATTGGTTTTAATACTGAGAAAACTCCATATGACAATATCCATTTTAGACGGGCCTTAGCCTATAGTTTGAATAATGAGTTATTTTCTCAAGAATTAAATAATAAAAAACCAGCAAAGACTTTTGTTCCGGATTTTATGTCTAATTTAAAGGAGTTTTCGTCATGGTTTGATGTAAATGAGGCTCAAAAACAATTAGAGATAGCCTTATCAGAGTTAAACCTATCGAAAGACAGCTTGCCTGTAATTAAATTAACATATTGCGAAAAGATGGATGGGGGAGGAAAAAGGCTACCTCTTTTAATTAAAAGCCAATGGGAGAACAACTTGAAAATCAAAGTTGATTTGCAAGAAGTTGAGTGGAACAGTTATCTAGATGCTATCTTTAAGCATAAGCTAGATGTAGCAGGTGTTCCATGGTTTTCTTATATAAATGATTCTTTATATCTTTTGGAGACCTTTAAATTACGTTCATATTTATCAAACTGGACCTTATGGGAAAATAAAGAGTTTGCTGAAAGCTTGGATAAAAGCAATCAATGTGCTGAATTAGAGGAGAGAAAAAAGTTTCTTTCAAATGCTGAGAAAGTCATTGAAAAAGAAATGCCAATAGTCCCTTTATTCTATGAAGATTATAGGTATCTAATAAAACCAAATGTTCAAAACATTGTATTCTCAAAAATTGGAGAGCTGGAGTTTCGTTACTGCTCCATCAATTAGCGACTTAATAAAAATAATTTTAAAATGTGTTAAAAATGAAAAAAACAATTTATTCTTTAGGAGCTATTTTTATAGCTTCACTATTAGTATTTGGATGTGAATCTAAAAAGATCAACAAATCTAAAATTCTAAGATTAAATTTTGAGATGGAGCCAATTTCACTGGATCCTAGATTCGGAACAAATATAGTAAGTCAAAATGTCATACGAGCTTTATTCGAAGGATTAATGAAAACTAGTAAAACAGGTGATATAACTTGTGGTATTGCAGAAAGTTACAATGTTTCAGAAGATAAAAAGACATATATTTTTAAACTAAGAGAATCTTATTGGAGCGATGGTCAGAAGGTTAGCGCATTTGATTTTGAATATGGCTGGAAAAGCGCTATATTACCCAGCTCCAAATGTAGAGTTCCTCAACTCTTTCATACAATTAAAAATGCAGAGAAGAAAAAAATTATTACCGATAGGTTCGATGGGAGTAAAGGCTATTGATGACAATACTCTTCAAGTTGAGTTAGAGTACCCGGTTCCTTTTTTCTTAAATTTGTTATCTAATCCGATTTTTTCTCCAATTAGAGAAGATATAGATAATTTTAATAAGCCCTCAGAAATAGTTACAAATGGCCCTTTTAAAGTTAAAAAGTATGAATTGGGTAAGAAAATATCTTTAATTAAAAATGCTCATTACCGCGCAAATGATCAAGTGAAAATAGATGGGATTGAAATATTTTTTGTTAAAAATCCTCAAATCTCTATGTATATGTTTAAGAAAAAGGAAATTGATTATATTGGAAACCCAGTTAGTAAAATTCCATTGGAAGAAGAGGAAAAGCTCTTAAAGTCAGGAAAGCTAAACGTTAAATCAATAGCTGCAATTTATTGGCTTGGGTTTAACACAAGTCAATTTCCATATAGCAATCCTCATTTTAGAAAAGCTTTAGCATATAGCTTAAATAATGAATTATTTTCTAAAGCACTTAACTATAAGAAACCAGCAAAGTCATTTGTTCCAATCATCTTATCTAGCTTATCGGAAAAAGAACTTGTTTCATGGTTTAATGTAGAAGAGGCTAGAAAAGAGCTAAAAATTGCTTTATCAGAATTGAATTGCAAACACGAGGATATTCCAACACTAAAAGTTACATATGCAGGACCGACGAGAGGGGGTAAGACAATGGAATCTAACAACTATTTGATAGCTCATTTAATAAAAAGACAATGGGAAGAGAACCTAAAAATCAAAGTAGATCTGGTAGAAATGGAATCTAATAGCTATTCAGCTGCTATATTTGACCATAAATTAGATGTTGCGGGAACTGGATGGTTTGCACATTATGAAGATCCGTTTTACCATTTGGAGACATTTAAGCTAAGCTCTTATAAATCTAATTGGGCTGTATGGGAAAATAAAAAATTTGTAGAAAGCTTAGATAAAAGTAACCAAATATCAGACCCGGATAAGAGAATGTCTATTCTTAAAAAAGCTGAAAGCATAATGAAAGAAGATATGCCGTTGGTTCCTTTATATTATGAGGATTATCGTTATCTTATAAGACCTGGTGTTCAAGATATTATCATCACAAAAACCGGTCGGATAGAATTCCGCTATTGCCAAATCGATTAATTATTTAGGCTCTTTCAAAAGATATTGACGAAAAACACAAATTGAAAGAGCCTAAAAAATATTTATTTAACCAAAATTGTCTATGAAAACAGAAAACATTACCTATAAAGATGATTCAGTTGAGCTTGAGGCTACTATTTCATACGCAAAATCAGACGCTCCAATAGTACTCATATTCCATGCTTGGAGAGGAAAAGATCAGTTTGTGATCGATAAAACAAAAGAACTTGCAAAAGAAGGCTATATTGGCTGCGCCCTTGATATTTATGGAAAAGGAGTTCTTGGAAATGGAAAAGATGAGTGCGCTAAACTTATGGGGCCGTTTATAGAAGACAGACAACTTTTACAAAAAAGGATCTTATCTGGGTATGAAATGGCTAAGAATCTGAGTTTTGCAGACTCCAGCAAAATTGCAGCTATTGGATTTTGTTTTGGAGGTTTGTGTGCTTTAGATTTGGCCAGAAGTGGGGTAGATGTTAAAGGAGTTATAAGTTTTCATGGTATTTTGACTGGTAATTCTCTTGCTAAAAAAAATACATCAGCAAAAATATTAGCCTTACATGGGCATGATGATCCTTTAGTTCCTCCTGAGGAAGTTTTAGCATTTGAAAAAGAGATGAGTGAAAAAAAGATCGACTGGCAAGTTCATGTTTATGGGAAGACCATGCATGCCTTTACCAATCCTGAAGCAAATGATAAAGACTTTGGAACTGTCTATAATCCAATTGCTGAAAAAAGATCCATGACTACTATGTATAATTTTTTCGAAGAGATTTTTGCTTAAGGTGTCTGAATTAAATATTTTTGATAAAATCTTATATATTAATTTACCTCACCGAATAGATAGAAAAGAAAGGATTCTATCCGAGCTTTCAAAATGCCAAGCAGATAAAGAAAAAATAATACGTATTGATGCCTATCATGTGCCTTTAAATGGTCATAAAGGATGCTGCTTAAGCCATATGAAAGCACTTAGCTATGCGACAGAAAACAACTTAAAAAATGTGTTGATTTTAGAAGACGACGTAGTGTTTGAGCATTCATTACTGGAAATCAACCAATACATAAGCCACTTTTTTAAAATTGTTAAAACTTGGGATGTATTTTTCTTATCTACTAGGGTACTTGCCAAAAACAAAACAAAATTTCCTGAAATTTTTCGAGTTACGTGTGCTCAAACCTCTCATGCATATGCAGTGAACAGTCATTATTTTGAAAGATTATATCAATGTTATGAAAGCTCTTATAAGAAAATGGAAAACGATATGTTTTATCTTCAATCAAAAGAATATTGTTTAGACCAAGAATGGAAAAGCCTTCAAAAAAAAGATAAATGGTATATTGGCTCTAATCCTATTGCAAGACAGGGAAGGTCAATTAGCGATATTGAACTAAAGTTAACTGATAAGCCTTTTTAAAAATTAATTTTTTCAATGAACTGTTTAGTTGGTGGAAACAGGGGTGTTGGGAGTTCATTTAAAGAAAACCATTTCCAACACTCACATTTATTTGGCTCTTTCAAGCTAAGTTCACCTGAAAATTTTAGTACTTTGACTAAAAAAGATATATAGTGCTTATTTTCAACAATAGTAGATATCCAGGGGCCTACTTTTAAACTTTCTGCAATAAGGGCAGTCTCTTCTTCAAGCTCTCTTTTAGCGCATTCTTCGAAAGTTTCATTAAATTCCAAATGTCCGCCCGCAAAAGACCAAGTTCCAGCACCAGATGACGCTATTCTTTTTCCCATTAAGACTTTTCCATCTGAAATAACTGCAACACCTACACCTATCATTGGACGAGAGTAAACCATTTGAAATCCTTTATTTTGACACAACTTGATATAATTTAGCTTTTAATAGGGTTTATTTTGAACCAATTTTTAGATGGTTGATTGATATGAGATAGAGTCATTTTTTGATCTTATTGGCAATTTATCGGAACTAATGAGTCTAAAATTCGAAGTATGTCTATTCAATTTGCAAAAAAATACCCTTTTTAAGATGTTGAAAAAAAATAGTATTTAGATGAAGGGAAAGCATTATATTGGTACATCAGGGTGGCATTATGATCACTGGAGGGGATTGTTTTATCCTAAAGAGCTACCATCTGACAAGATGTTGGAGTTTTACTCAAGAGTATTTTCTACAGTCGAAATTAACAATACATTCTACAAGTTAGTTGATAAAAAGGTATATCAACTTTGGAAAGACTCTACACCGGATGAGTTTATCTTTTCTGTAAAAGCATCAAGGCTAATTACCCATTATCAAAAATTAAAAAATGTTAGCTCATCACTTAAGAAATTCTTGTCTAATACAAAATACTTGGGAAATAAGCTTGGGCCGTATCTATTCTTGTTACCATCAAATTTTGGATTAAACTATGCAAGACTTGAGAGTTTTTTAAAACAGCTCCCAAAAGGAAGTTCAACTATTGAGTTTAGAGACATTTCCTGGTTAGAGGAAGATATATATTTACTCTTAAAAGACTATAAATGTGCTTTCTGCATTTATGAGTTTGGAGATATTATCTCTCCACACGTAATAACTACAGACTTTGTTTATGTTAGATTACATGGACCATCTGGACCATACTCAGGTAGATATTCAAAAAAGTCGCTATCTGAGTGGGCGTCAAAAATACTTAGATGGAACCAAATGAATAAAGACGTATTTGTGTACTTCGACAATGATGAAAAAGGTTATGCACCTATAAATGCGTCTGAGCTAATTGAAATGCTTTGATCTATTTTCAATAAACCACTGATCAATAAAAAATATTTAATTTTCTTGAATATAAATAAAATTTTTCATAAACCATTCATTTTCAATTTTTTATTATAAAGATTATGAAGCAGTTCCTATTGATTTTTTTTATTCCTATATTAGTTTTTTGCGATATATTGACTGATGATGAAGACCCTACAATTTTCAATAACGTCAATGTTATTACAGGAAATCTAATTGTTAATTTTCAAGATGGAATAGTAAATAGCGCTGTTCCTATACATCTTATAAGGTCTTATTCAAGTAGTGGGGCTCTAGAAAATAATAATAATAATTATGATCTGCTTCTCAATGCTATTCATAGAGGATGGAATATTTCAGGAGGCTGGAGTTTTTTTTCGCATAAAAGCTTATTAATAGAAGAAAGTGATAAAATTGAAAAATATCAAGTGCATATTTGTGAAAAGTCAGGAGCATATCTTAACTTTGAATTTGACAAGTTTGAAGACAAAAAAAAGTTAATTGTTAGTTTTAAGTTGATTGACGATGAGTATTTTTCTTATGGAAATCTAGGCGGAAATAATAATCCTAAAAACTATCAGTTAAAAGTTGATCTTAAGAACCTTATAGCTAATCTATTACTTCCTGATGGAACCCAAAGAGTTTATTCAAGCTTTAATAAAACTAAATCAGATAAGACTTTTAACAAAACATATTATTACCTGCAAACAGAAACGCTACCTAGTAAGCATTCTTTGCAGTATTTTTATGATAACAACAGGCACTTGAAAAAAATCATTGCTGCTAATCCAAATTCTAGCAAAGTTTTTTCGTCAATAGACTTTGATGTTTATACCCATAAACACCACCTTAGTAGGCTTTATTGTAAAACTTCTACCGGTAATTTTATAGACTACAATTTTAAAGATCATGAAAGCCGAACTTACTTAAGAGAGGT
>Ga0066639_10001861_pt1 | contig 18569 bp, 21 predicted proteins | sample CryGeyCG2114_010_2_FD_59504 | JGI IMG/M metagenome (GOLD analysis project Ga0066639, IMG submission 59504) | Groundwater microbial communities from aquifer - Crystal Geyser CG10_big_fil_rev_8/21/14_0.10 | ecosystem: Environmental > Aquatic > Deep subsurface > Groundwater | place: USA: Utah...
ATATATCCCAACCGATTGGAGTAAAGTAACATTATTTATGGCTCAATGCGAAGTACTTGACAGAAAGAAAGTAAATACCCTATACTTGTTATGTGGCCCCGAAAGGGGTTTTAAAATAGGGAAAAATCCCTTTTTCCCCTTTAGATAAGTGAAAATTAAGAGGGGTTACTAGCCTTATCAATCAAAATAATTTCATAACTTTCCCCAACCCGCCTTATCTTAAGAGGAGGAGAGTAAGAAGAATTATGAATAAACTATTTGAATATCTAAGGGAGGTAAAAACCGAGCTTTTCAAGGTCGTATGGCCTTCTAGAAAAGAAACCGTAAAACTGACAATCATCGTTGTGATATTTTCAGTTATAGTTGCTTTATTCTTGGGATCAGTTGACTTTGGCTTAAGCAAGTTTATCGAGCGGTTGATTACGTAAAGAAGTGTAAAGTGTAAAGCTAAAAGTGAAAAATTGTAGTGTCGCTTCGCTACGTTTATTTTAAAAAGATTATTTTGCGAAGTAAAATTCAATTATTTTACATTTTGAGTTTTAAATTTTATTTTTTTATGTTACCAACAGGGCATTTCGCAGCGGGATATTTGACTTCAACTTTTACATTAAGTTCTTTGATAAATTTGTACCCAGCTGTAAACGATCCAAAATTTTTAGCGCTTGGCCTTTTTGCTTCAGTCGCGCCGGACTTGGATGAATTTTACGCTTTTTATGTAGCAAAAGGATTTTGGTTCAAGAAAAAAGACAAGGCCATTATTCATAGAAATTATTTATCTCACGCTCCATTGCTCCATTTATTTGTCGGACTAGCCTCTTTTGTTGTCGGTTTAGTCGCCAACTCTTCAGATTTACAGCTTTACGCGATTTTATACATTGTCGGAACCTGGACGCATTTTTTCTTCGATTCGTTCTTTTACGGGGTAAAATGGTTGTGGCCGTTTAGTAATAACTTGTACGCTTTCCGAAAACCGGGGGAAGATATGGCTAAAATTGAAGCCTCAGGATTTTTCAGTTATTGGATCGGATTTTTGAAATTATACGTTAGAGATTTAGTATTTTATTTGGAAGCGCTAGTAATAGTGGTCGCAGTGTCGGCTTATCTATATTAAAAAAAACCTCCCCCAACTCGCCCTTTAGGAAAAAGGGGGAGAAGCAAATTTTCATAATTCTCCTTCTCCCCGCAGGTTTGGGCGGGCGGGAATCGAAAGATTCGAATAATAATCTCTTAGGATAAATTATTTTCATTTTAAAGTTAAACTATGCTAAGACAACCCTCCTTCGCTAAAGCTTCGGCAGGACTTGTCGCAAAATCGTAAGTCACACCGTGTTAGTTAATTTAAATAAGTAATCAAATTATACAAAAATGCCTCGTCAGCAAGTTACCGGTGAAAAAAATTGGTACGCGCTTCATACCTATTCCGGTTATGAAGATAGCGTCGTCGCAGCGCTCAAACAACGTATTGAGTCTTTGGGTATGGAAGAAAAAATCTTCGATGTGTTGGCGCCGAAGGAAAAAAAGATTAAGATTCGGGAAGGCAAACGACAAGTAGTGGAAGAAAAGATTTTTCCCGGATATGTGCTGGTGCAGATGATCGTAAACGACGATTCGTGGTATGTGGTGCGAAATACCTCAAATGTGACCGGTTTCGTTGGTTCCGGAACAATTCCTACCCCGGTAAGTCTTTCGGAAATGGATACTATTCGAAAACGCATGGGAGTGTCCGAGCCAAAATTCAAGATTGACTTCAAGGCCGGTGATCTGGTAAGAATAACTGATGGACCGTTTAGGGACTACGAAGGAAAGGTTTCTGAAATTGATGAAGAAAAGGGAAAAATTAAGGTAATGGTGACTATCTTTGGCCGCGAAACCCCGGTGGAAATTGATTCGCTGCAAGTGAAAAAGTTATAAAAATTAAAGCTTTTAGCTAGTAGCTGTTTAGCTCTTTAGGGCTAATAGACTACAAGCTAAAAAGCTAATAAGCTATTATATGGCAAAGCCAATCAAGACAACTTTAAAGTTACAACTTCCGGCTGGGAAGGCCAATCCGGCCCCTCCAGTGGGAACAGCGTTGGGTCCGCATGGACTGAATTTGATGGAATTTTGTAAAGCATTTAACGACGCCACGAAATCGGAAGGCGACTCCGTCATCCCGGTTGTGATTACGGTTTATGAAGATCGTAGTTTCAGTTTGGAATTTAAAAAACCGCCGGTTTCTGACGCGATTAAAAAAGCCTTGAAATTGCAAAAGGGAGCAAAAGATCCGTTGCGTGAAAAGATTGGAAAGCTTACAAAAGCGCAGGTTAGAGCGATTGCGGAAAACAAGATGGAAGATCTGAACGCCAACGATGTCGAGGCGGCAATGAAGATTGTTGAAGGAACCGCCCGATCAATGGGAGTGGAGACGGATAAGTAGAAACGCAAAGCGTAAAACTAAAAGTGTAAAGTAAAGACGGTTTTGCTTTGCGTAACAATTTAAAAAGGAATCATCCTCCAAAGGCGGATCCAAAAATTTTACATTTTTAAGATTTACATGTTTCATTTTTTTCAAAGGTGGCCCTCGGCTCCGGAAGTCTAACCGCTTTAAAGGTAAAGGATACAGAACCTGCAAGATTCGTTTCTACCCTGACTAGACTTAGCCGAAGGTCACCCTTGAAAGCGGCGCTTGTTAGTTTAAGCGCGTAGGTCCTAATTTTACACTTTTATTTTTTAATTTAATTTTATGGCTTGGATAAAAAGAATCTATCTATACTTGGTTTCGTTGATTGCTTTGATAATTATGGTTATCGGCGCGATCAATTTGATCAATATCGGTTTAAAAACTTGGGTTTTTACGAAGGCGGATATGGACTTTTATAACCCAAGAGTCGTATGCCCGTTGACTGTTGAAGGTGAAAAAATTCCTGAATGTGACGAGAAGGAAATTACCGAAGAGGAAATTCAGCGACAAAAAGATCAAGCAACTTCACAGCGACAAAGACAAGCGTCTAACGCGGTTGCAATGTTGCTTGTCGGGACCCCGGTATTTCTATTTCATTTTAAATTGGCAAGGAACGAAAAGTAATAATATTATCATCCCAACCGAAATTGTCATCCCGACCGAAGCGGAGAGATTCCTTTCTTGTTATTGTCGCAAGAACAAGAGATCCTTCGACTTCGTCCGTCCATTTCGGCGGACGGATTTCGCTCAGGAGGATATAAAGTGGGACGGGCAATCTGCTTAGGCGGAATTACTCGATTTGGACCACGAAAAAAACATGCAACGAAGTAAACGTTACAAAGATTCTGCAAAAGAGCTGGATCTTGAGAAAAAATATTCTCTGGACGAGGCTCTTTTAATTATCAAAAAAACTTCTACCGTGAAGTTTGACGCGTCAGTTGAAGCTCATGTTAAATTAGGGATCAATCCAAAGCAGTCTGACCAAGTGATGCGGACCGCGGTGACTTTGCCACACGGGACGGGCAAGAAATTGAAAATAGCTGCCTTCGTAACCTCGACGAAAGAAAAAGAAGCAAAAGAAGCGGGAGCTGAACTTGTCGGTGGGAAGGAACTTGTCACGCAAATAAAAGGCTCGGGAAAGCTCAATTTTGACATCGCGGTGGCAGAACCGGCGATTATGCGAGAATTGGCCATAATCGCCAAAATTTTGGGTCAGAAGGGCAAAATGCCGTCACCAAAGACTGGCACGGTCTCGCCTAACGTGGCGAAAGTTATAAAAGAGATCGCCGGCGGAAAAATCGATGTGAAAACCGATGACCAAGGAAATGTTCACCAGATAATTGGAAAGGTATCGTATGACAGCGCCAAACTTAAAAAAAACTTTGAGACTTTGTTAGACGCCATTAAACAGGCCAAACCGGCGGGAGCAAAATCCGAATATATAAAAGGGATATCAATCTCATCATCGATGGGACCGGGAATAAAAGTAAGTTTGTAGCTAGTTACCTGATTAGTTTTTCAGGGAATAAAAAAGCGTTCCATATGGATCGCTTTTTTGGTTTAGTTAGTTGTCATTATGAAGAGTGTTAGCGACGAAGCAATCCAAAACTAGATTGCCACGCGCTTTGCCGAAGGCGGAGAGTCGAGAAGACAAGACAACGTGGTTCTCGACTGCGCTCGAACAATAATTTTAGGATAGCCCCCAAATCTAGTCCGTGGTTGCAATGACAATAGCGGTTTGAGAAAAATTCGTAATTCATAGAATTTACACGTCGTCGTTGAATTTGTTTTCGCTTCCTTCCAAAAGGTAAATATTTTTTATTCCGGCTTTTATCATCTTATCCCAGCATGGCTGGCAACACCACCAGTGGCCGTAAAGATATAAATCCGCGCCTTCGATATTCGCTCCATTTTTTTTCGCGTCTTCTATTGCTTGTGTTTCAGAGTGGTTTCGATGATCACCGCAACCCGGGCAAAGCCAATATTTTTGTCCGGTTTTTACGTTTAAAATTTTTCGAACGCAAATTCCTTTTCTATGAATTTCGCGGATTTTTTTATTTTTAATATTCGCTTGGTTGGCCCCTCGAGCAACTACTTTGTCTCCAACAACAATCACTGATCCGGTGGAAACGAGATAGTCAGTGGATAATTCATTGCGAATTTTTTCCGCCTCTTTCATAAAAACATTGTCCGCAGGCACATATTTTATTTCTCGGCCGAGTGGCAAGTAAGGATATTTGATTGGGTTGTTCATAATTTAAGTAATACGAGTTACGAGGAACACCCTCGCAAGCGAGGGTGTTCCTCGTCTGTGTTTCTAATTATCCTCTTTATTATACATGAAAATTTTTGTATACTGAATAAGATATGAACAAATTTGATGAAATATACAAAAATTTGTTAAAAGAGATAATGGAGACGGGGATACAAGAGACTAACGAACGCACCGGCCATGAGACTTCGGCGGTTCCCGGCATCCATTTTACCCTCGATATCGAGCGCGACGGGTTCCCGCTACTTTCTTTGCGTCGCGTACCGATCAAAATTTTTATCGCGGAACAAGCCTGGTTTCTGATGGGTAGCCGCAAACCGAGTGATTTTTTACGAGATTTCACAAAAATTTGGGACGATTTTACCAACCCACAAGACGTTGTAACGGTTGCTTATGGCTACCGCTGGCGCAAACATTTCAACAGGGATCAAATAAAAGCGCTGGTGGATTTGTTGACCCGAGAGCCGAGCTCGCGCCACGGTGTGGTGGTTGCCTGGGATCCGGGATCGGACGGGTTGGGCGGAGTGAGTAAAAAAAATGTCCCTTGTCCTTATACTTTTACCGCTGGGATAATCGGTGGTCGATTGCATTTGCAAAATATGGTTCGGTCAAACGATATGATTTTGGGTTTTCCTCATGACGTCGCTGGGTTTGCGCTACTGCAGTGTTTGCTTGCTCAAAAATTAGGAGTTAAACCCGGTGTTTATTCTCATACCATTTCCAACGCGCATATTTACGATACGCATTATGACGCGGCAAAAGAAATAATTGGCAGAATTACTCAACAAAAGCCCCTGGTTTTGCATCTTCCTGACAATTCTTTTGATCGAGCGGAGCAGGGTGATAAGGACCTTGTAAATACAATTTTTGAAGATTTGAAATCGCAATATACTCCAATGCCACCGATTAAGGGCATTAAGATAGTGTTATAGTAATTAATACCGTTCGAGTGAAGCAAAGCGTAGTTGAGGAGTGTAAAAAAATTACCTTCTCGACAGGCTCGAAGAATAATTTTTTGGAGTCATGTCAATGCTTAGCAGAAAAAAAATTCTAGAAAAAATATCCGGTAAAGAGATCGAGTTTTCTCCGGCGCTTGATAAATTTCAAACGCAAGAAGCCTCCGTTGACTTGCGGCTGGGCTTTACTTTTATGACTCCTCGGTTATGGCAGGTGACCAAAGCAGGTAGGGAAGCTTTGAATTTAAATTACTATCAAGCAGACCGACCGCAAAATTTCGAAACAGTTGAGTTGGAAAAAGGTCAGTATTTTGAAATTTTACCGCAAGAGCATGTATTGGTTTCATCTTTGGAATCGATTAAATTGCCAAACGATTTAATGGCAATGTTGTTTCCTCGCTCTTCTGTTAACCGCAAAGGCCTAAGCATCGATCTAAGCGGGGTAATAAATCCCGGGTACGAAGGGCAGCTGGTTATCCCGGTAACCAATATGACCAAAGGGCAGATTATCCGACTTTATCCGGGCGAACGATTTTGTCAGATGATTTTTACCGAACTTTCAGACGCGGTTGAGCCAAGGCAGGGAAGTTATCATAAAAAAGATATAATTTTAGGGGTCGCCCAAGGCGGAATTTCTGAAGAGGACAAATTGATCCAAGCGGGTGAGGTTGAAAAATTAAAAAAAGAATTTCCGGTCTAATATTTCAGCTGTTAAGCATTAGGTGGTAGTAAATATTTACCCCTTTCCTCCCGCCGTAGGCTGGATCCTTTCCCTCGAGGGGATAGGGAAATAATGTAAAATTTATGAAAAAGCATATAATCTCGATTCATGGGTTGCCGGGCGCCGGGAAAACCGAAGCGACAAATTATTTACTGAAAAAAACCAGCTGGCCGAAAATCTATTTTGGTGAAATTACTTTTGACGTAATGAAAGAGAAGGGTTTGGAAGTTTCGGAAGCTAACGAACGCAAAACTCGTGAAGGTTTGCGAGCAGAGCATGGTATGGAAGTGTATGCTAAATTATCACTGCCGAAAATAAAAAAATTGTACGAAAGTTCCGACGTGGTGTTAGAGAGTATGTACTCTTGGGAAGAATATTTAGTCATCAAGGATGAATTCAAAGACGCGTTTGTAACTATCGCGATTTACGCCTCGCCAAAAACTCGCGGCGCGCGGATGAAAAATCGTAGTGTTAGACCGCTTAACGCAGAGGAGTTTGAATCCCGGGATTATTCACAAATCGAAAACATTCACCAGGCGGGGCCGATTGCTCGCGCTAACTACACGATAATAAACGAAGGAACGATGGAGGAGATGACAAAGCGGTTAGATGACATTTTGGAGGAGATTAAAAAATCATAGCAACAACTTCTCTCCCCATTCACGGGGAACGATTTAGGGAGGGGTTTCCAAACATGTCCGTTGCCTCTCCTGTCCGGCCCTTTCTTCGAAAGAGCGGGACATCCTCTTCCAAGTGGGAGAGGAGGAAATATAGAAAGCTGTATGAAAGTAAAAATTTTTCGTATAGACAAATCGTTGCCACTGCCGGAATACAAAACAAAAGGGTCAGTGGCGTTTGATATTTATTCTCGCGTCGATGCCACGGTTTCACCAAAAGCGATTGAAACCTTTCCCACAAATTTGATTGTTAAAGTTCCGGTTGGATATATTCTAATGATTGTCGCCAGAAGCAGTACCGGAAAGAAAAAAGGGTTAAGCATGGCAAACGGAGTCGGAGTGATTGACCAAGATTTCCACGGATCAGAGGATGAAATAAAAATACTGTTTCGCAATTTTACCGACCAAAAGGTCATAGTAAAAAAAGGTGAGAGGATTGCCCAAGGTCTAATTTTACCAATCGAGAAAGCGGAATGGGAAGAAGTGGAGGAGATGACGGGTAAGTCGCGCGGTGGATTTGGAAGCACAGGCTAAGTTTCATATCTCCCCAAAACCTTACATTACCCATTATTCCGTATTCGGAGAAGGTGGTCTGCCTTCGGCAGACCGGATGAGGCTGGTAGAGGGGTGGGGAGAGGTGAGGTATACGGCTATTCGACGGATTAAGATTTATTAAGAGACCAAGTCGTCAGTCTCTTCTGTCCGTCCGCCAAGGCAGACGGACATCCTCTCCGAAAGCGGAGAGGATGAATATGTAGGAAATACTTATGAAAAAAATCTATGTAGCATGTTCGCTAACACACTCTCCTGAAGAATATGTAAAAAGTATTTTAGACTTTAAAGATAGTTTGCGTGCCAATTATCAGATTTTAGATTTTTTGTGTTTGGAAAAGGATGAGCCGCAAGATGTTTTTGAGCGAGATACCCAACACGTGAAAGACTGCGATTTGTTGGTTGCGGATTGTTCGTACCCGTCAATTGGTTTGGGATATGAGTTGGCGGTTGCCATGCAGAAAGAAAAATCGATTTTAGCGATTGCAAAAAAAGACTTGAAAGTTTCAAGGTTGTTGCAAGGGATGACGATTTATCCAAAATTTCAATTGGTTTATTATGATAATATCGCAGACATCATTCCAAAATTGTCCGAATTTTAAGTTTTTTATTTAACGATAAACTTCCATACTTAGAAGTATGGAAGTTTATCGAGTGACGGAACATGTTAAAAGTATGATAAATAAAATGAATAAACCGAGAATTTCAGAAATTGCGGCGATTTCGAAAAACCGAGCTTTGGGAAAAAATAACGACTTGCTCTTTCGCATTCCCGACGACCTTAAACGGTTTAAAACTATTACCAAAGGCCACCCGATAATTATGGGGAGTAAAACTTTTGAGTCGCTCGGAAGCAAGCCTCTGCATGGAAGGTTGAATATTGTTTTGAGTATTGAAAAAAATTTTAAAGCTCCGGGAGCAAAACTGGTATTTACCCCAAAAGACGCGATTGACGTTGCGACAGCAACCGACACTCATGAGATATTTATCGTCGGGGGAGGACAAGTTTACAAATTATTTTTACCACAAGCTGATCGTTTGTATTTGACAGTGGTTGATAAGGAAGTCGACGCGGATGTTTATTTCCCGGATTATTCAGAATTTAAAAAAGTTATCTACGAAGAAGGTCGCGAATATGAAGGGCTGAAATACAAGTTTATAAATTTGGAAAGAGAATAATGAGCAAAGGCAAACTAATAGTATTATATGGGATAAACAATCTGGGAAAGACCACTCAGGTAAAATTGCTTGTGGAGAATTTAAAAAAGGCTGGGCGAAAAGTCTTGACTGGAAAAATTCCGGTTTATAGGCTGGATCCCACGGGAATTATGATTAACGAATATTTACGAAAAGGAAACCCGTATAATTTTGCCATGAAAGATATACAGATTTTATACGCGTATAATCGGATGCAGTACGAGCCGGAATTAAAAGCGATTCTGGCGGGCGGTACGAATGTGGTTTTGGAAGACTATTGGGGCACGGGAGTTGCCTGGGGTATAGGATATGGAGTAGAAAAAGAGTTGTTGTTGCGTTTGAATAAACCTTTTATGTGGGAGGATTTGGCGATATTGCTTGACGGGGAGCGGTTTGTCTCCGGAATAGAAAAAAATCATAAACACGAACAAGACAAAGAACTGACTGAAAAAGTGAGAGCGGCGCATCTGGAGTTAGGCGAACAGTTTTTTTGGAAAAAAATAAACGCTAATAAATCTATCGAAGAGGTTTCCAAGGCGGTTTGGGGTGAGGTGAAGAATATTTTTTAGGGTCATTGTCATCTAACCCCGTCCTGTTATAATAACTTTGCTTCTTTCATTGAAGGAGGGTTACAAATGAAACGGATGTTCTCTTCGATTGGGGATCCGTCTGGTTAATCGTATTTCTGGTAGTAAGTTTATTTTGTCCGAGTCTGGCGTCAAAAGTCGCGCCGGAGTAGCAAGAGCTGGACACTCGGCTCTTTTTTTATTATGATAGTTCTGCTCTGGCATGTTTCCGTGCCTAAAATAATGTCTCGAGATATCCATTTTTTACTGGGGGACACCCTCTACAGGCGCCTCTTGGAACTACAGGAAGCAACAGGCCGAAGTCTCCGATCACAAGTTCATATCTGTTTGAAGGTGATTCTCCCAATCGCCCAGGCGGAAAAGCGTTACCACTTAACGCCGACAGAGATAGACCTTGAGCCGAAAGTGCATAGCCAGCATGTTTTACTCCAACCCGAGGAGTATGATTTCTTGGTAGAAACCTCAAGCAGTTGTGGTCTGTTGGTTTCCGAGCTGATTCGGCAGTACTTGTGGGTCGCGGTGGAGTTCCACGAACTCTTCGGTCGAATCAGCTTGTGTTGGGCAAAGGAGGAGTTTCAACGCCAAATTAAAATGGAACTTGAAATCCGGTGGACACAGATTCAATAGGTTAGCCAAAAGCTGCCTATTTTTTTAAATAAATTAAAAGTTTTAAAAAATTCAAATATACAGCATGTCAAAGATCACTGAATTGCGAAACTCCAATTTCATATCATTGCGAGGAGTGAAGCGACGAAGCAATCCCCTGGGAAAACCGTGAGGTTGCCCCCCAGATCTAGTCCGAGGGTCGCAATAACACAAGCGGTTTAAGAGAGTTTCGTTATTTATAGTCAAAAACTCTTTTTAACATCGTCAATTTGGCAACAATATGATACAATCAATTATATGGAAAATTACTCTTCAGTCATTAAAAGCTTCAAGGAAGAAATAAAAGCCTTGGGGCAACATCTTTGACTTACCGCAATTGAAACAAAAGACCGGGGAGCTCGCGGAAACAATGCAGAGACCCTTTTTTTGGAATGATCAAAAAAAAGCAAAAACAGTTTCAAAGGCGGTGGATAACTTGCAGGATAAAATTGATTCGTTCACTTCTTTAGAAAACGAAATTGATGAGTTTGCCGGTTTGGTGGAATTGAACGCGGCGGAGAAGGATAAAAAAGTAGAAAAAGATATTGAAGAAAAATTTTTCAAAATTAAGAAAAAATTAAAAGAGTTCAGGCTCCAGGTTTTTCTCTCCGAAAAATACGACGATCATAATTGTTTGGTTTCCATCCATTCCGGCGCCGGCGGGACCGACGCCCAAGACTGGGCAGGAATGTTACTGCGGATGTATATGCGATACGCGGAAAGACGCGGATACAAAGTTGAAGTGTTGGATAAAAGTGACGGACAAGAAGCGGGGATAAAAAGTGTGGTTTTGGAAATTATCGGTCATTACGCGTTTGGATATTTTAAAAGCGAAGCTGGGGTTCACAGGTTGATTCGTTTGTCGCCGTTTAATCCGAGCCACACCAGAGAAACATCTTTTGCGCTCATAGAGATTTTACCGGAATTGGAATCGCACGAAGAAACCAAGTTGGACCCGAAGGATTTGAAAATCGAAACATCGACTGCTTCAGGGCACGGCGGGCAGTCGGTTAACACCACTTATTCGGCGGTTCGAATAACGCATATCCCGTCAGGCATAAAAGTTTCTATCCAAAACGAACGGTCACAACTGCAAAATAAGACGCAAGCCATGAAAATTTTGCAGGGTCGGATAAAAGTCTACGAAGAAGAAAAGTTGCGACAAAAGAAACTAAAAATTCGCGGGGAGTTTCATTCAGCGGAATGGGGAAATCAAATCCGATCATACACAATCCACCCGTACAAGCTGGTAAAAGATCACCGAACCGGATTTGAAAGCAGTGATCCCGAAGATGTGTTGGATGGTAATATAGACGAATTTGTTGCCGCGTATTTAGAAGGATAAAAGGTTCAGAAAAAATAAAAAAACTATGTCATCTCGAAATTTATTGGGGATATCTGATTACGGTAACTTGCGTTATTTAGTTAAGATCCTGACTTTTTTCCAGGATGACAAAAATAAATGATTCGTTTTATAAAAGTTCATAAAAATTATAAAGAAGGTGAAGTCAGGGCGTTAAACGACGTCAATTTTGTGATTAAACAAGGAGAATTTATTTCGTTGGTTGGTCGTTCTGGCGCCGGAAAAACCACGCTTTTAAACCTCATCACCCTAGAGTTAAAACCGGATGTTGGTAAAGTTTTGATTGAAGGACAAGATATCTCTAAAGTCGATCCTTCCGACAGTCATTATTTAAGACGAAAGATTGGTGTAGTTTATCAAGATATAAAACTACTTCCCGCAATGACCTCATCCGAAAATGTCGCTTTTGCCATGGAGGTTGGTGGGGTGCCAAATAATATTATCGAAAGAGATGTGCCGAGGATTTTGGATTTGGTAGGACTGAAAAATAAAATAAACTCTTTCCCTCACCAATTGTCGGGTGGAGAAAAGCAGCGGGTGGCGATCGCGCGGGCGCTTGCTCACAAACCGCAACTGCTTCTCGCGGATGAGCCGACAGGGAATTTGGATGATGAAAATGCCGCGGAAATAATTGATTTGCTTTTGAAAATAAATGGTTTTGGGACAACCGTACTGCTTGCTACTCACGATTCCGGGTTTGTGAATAAAATAAAAAAACGAGTGATTACCCTGGAAGACGGGAAAATTGTTAAAGATCAGGAAAGAGGAAAATATGAATTGTAAATGTCTAATGGATGATTAAATTTTCCAATTTGGTTATTGGTTATTGATCCGAAATTAGTAATTAGAAATTTTTAAGGTATGCCGATGATTTTAAATTTTAAAAGAATAATACGATACGGGATTCTTGCTTTGTGGCGAAACGGATGGTTGACGCTTTCCGCGGTCGTGGTGATGACCGTGACGTTGATCGCGCTTAGTTCTCTTATCGTTGTGAACCAGTTGGCGGAACTGTCCGCAGACAACCTCCAAAACCGGGTTAGTATCAGTGTTTATTTGCAAGAGGGGACGACCGACGAAAAATTAGATGAAGTAAAAGAGGGTATTGAAAGTTTTGAGGAAATAAGGTCGGTTAACACTATAACTTCGGCCCAAGCGTTAGAAGATTTTCGTAAAAAACATCAAGATGACGATTTAATTCAAGCTTCTCTTGATGAATTTGGAGAGGATAACCCATTGCTTCCTTCATTGGTTATAGTTGCCCACGAGCTTGATTTTTACCCGATCATTAGTCAAAAATTGAACCGGTCGAGATTTTATCAAATTTTTCATCATATAAATTATGAGGATAACCGTGAGCTGATTGAACGATTGGACGGCGTGACCGCTGGAATAAAAGCCTTTGGGATAGCCATTACAGCGATTTTTGGCTTTATCGCGATCGCGGTAATGTTTAATACCCAACGCTTGACTATTTTTAGTCGGAAGGAAGAAATTGAAATTATGCGGTTGGTTGGGGCGTCTAACTCGTATATTCGTGGCCCATTTTTGGTGGAGGGGATAGTCTATGGTCTTATAGCAACTTTAGTTTCGTCGGGAATATTGTATCCGGTGATGCGCGCGGTGGAGCCAAAGATAAATTTGTTTTTTGAGTTAGATTTGTCCGCGGGGACCTTTCTTTCCGAGTTTTGGTTGTTGGTTTTAATCCAGCTTGCGGTCGGGGTTGCGTTGGGTGTCATCTCGTCAGTGATCGCGACAAAAAAGTATTTAAAGGTATAACTACAGATACACAGATGAGCACAGATTACGCAGATAAAAACTATAACGCGTTGATTTATTAGCAATAAAAAAAATCGGAACTGAAAGCACCGACTGAATATGTGGTTTGGGGGTGGTGGTTAGGCTGAGAGTGCGTCGGCTAGTTTGAAGTAAACCAGAGCGCTTGCGAGAAATACCATAATCCCTGGACAAGTGATAGCGATCACGGTGAAGTACAGAAGATACTGGATAGGCACTCTCATAGTCTCTCACCAAGATGTGCAGTCAAGAATCGTAAATGGAGCTACGATAAGACCGGTACCGAAGATTGACAATGTTATCGTAAGCCATACATTGTACACCACTTTGTTTTCTCCAGTTGAGATATTGTAACATTAGACTAGTTAATAGCAATTATTTAGTCAAATCCATGAAAATCATTTTATTACAAGATGTAAAAAATCTCGGGCCAAAAGGAAAAGAGGTCGAAGCATCCGATGGGTACGCTAGGAATTTTTTGATACCAAAAGGTTTTGCGTTAGACGCGACTAATGTCGCAAGTCACGAGATTGTCCAAAAAATCAAAAGCGCGCAAAAACAGCAAGAGAAGAAAAAAAGCGAGCAGTTTTCAATTATAAATAAATTGCAGGGGAAAAACGTAAAAGTTGTGCGAGAGGCGACTGAATCTGGAACTCTGTACGCTGCGGTTACAGCGAATGATTTAGCGAAAGTTATGAAAGATTTGCATCTTGAGGTAGATCCTAGTAAAATAAAAATAAATAAACCTATAAAGAGTTTAGGCCTTCATCAAGCTGAGTATAATATAGAGAACACAAAAGTTTGCTTTCAAGTACAAGTCGATTCTGACAATCTTAAATCCAGAGCTCAAATTTCAAAAATCAAACTAAATCCAAAATACAAATAACAAATAAGTTTTTGATTTTGGGTTTTAATATTTATAAGACTTACGCGTTTGAGCGTGAAGCACCGCTTTCAAGGGTGACCCTGGGCTTTTGTAAGTCTAACCACCTTAAAGATACAGGTCGCAGAATCCCAAAAGATTCGCATCTTCCCCGATTAGATTCAGCCCAATATCACCCTTAAAAAAATGAAACGTGTAGATTCTAATTTATCTGAAATTTAGATTTTGACATTTATATTTTTCAACTATGTCCTATCACATCAAAGCGAGAAAAGCAAGAAAATCACAAATCAAGTTCATTTTCCTTTCCGGAGGTGTAATCTCGTCTGTCGGAAAAGGTGTTGCCACCGCAGCGATTTCTACTCTTTTGGAATCTCGCGGTTACAAAGTCGCTCCGGTAAAGGCTGATATGTATTTAAACGTTGACGCTGGAACCATCCGCCCGCAGGAACACGGCGAAGTTTTTGTAACAAAGGATGGGGTTGAGACTGATCAAGATTTGGGAAACTATGAGCGTTTTATCAATGCTGATCTAACAAGTTCGAATTATATTACCAATGGGCAGATTTATCAGAAAATAATCCAAAGGGAAAGGAATTTTGGATATGCCGGTGAAGATGTAGAAATCGTGCCTCATGTGCCGGAAGAAATTATTTCCAGACTGGAACAGGCAGGCCGTGAACGAAAAGCCGATTTTGTTATCGCGGAGATTGGCGGAACGGTCGGGGAATATCAAAACGTTTTGTATATGGAGGCAAATCGGATAATGAAATATCGTGATGGCCGGGACGTTATTCATGTTCATGTCGGGTATTTACCGACCCCGCCAAGCGTCGGTGAGATGAAATCTAAACCGGTACAAACCTCTGTTCGGATTTTAAATGGCAGTGGAATTCAGCCGGACTTTTTAATTTGCCGAGCAGAAAAAGAGCTGGATGACAGGAGAAAGGCAACACTTGCATGGATCACCAGTGTGGCGGCGGAAAATATTATTTCCGCGCCGAACATGGACACTATCTATAAAGTTCCAGCCTATTTTGAAAAGCAGAAACTTACAGATAAGATTTTGAAAAAGTTTGACATGGATTCAGGGAAGCAAGATTTGAAGGAATGGAAAAACCTTGGCACGAAAATTACTAAAATAAACTCCGGGACGAAAGAAATTGATATTGCCGTGGTCGGAAAGTATTATGAGACTGGCGCGTACAAATTGGCGGATGTGTATATTTCTGTGGTTGAAGCAATAAAACATGCGTCTTGGTTAAATGGAGTGAAGGCAAATTTACATTGGGTGTCGAGTTTGGATGTGGAAAAACAAGGCGCGAAGAAAATCCTCGGAAAATATGATGGAATTGTCGTTCCTGGCGGGTTTGGCAGTCGTGGAACAGAAGGGATGATTATGACTGTCAAATTTGCCCGTGAAAATAAGGTTCCTTATTTAGGTCTTTGCTATGGTATGCAAATGGCGACAATTGAGTTTGCTAGGAACGTTGCCAAAATTCGGGACGCGAATACGACTGAAGTCGAACCAAAAGCCAAACATCCGGTTATCCATATAATGCCTGACCAAGAGAAAAAAATGTTGAAACGTGAATACGGCGCGTCGATGAGATTGGGTGGCTGGGATTGTGTTATTGCGCGTGGGACTAAAACGGAAAGAGAATATTTAGGTCGCGGTCGCGTGAATAAAACCGGCAAAGCAAAAATAAACGAGCGGCACAGGCATCGTTATGAATTCAACAATAAATACAGAGACAAACTGGTAAAAGCCGGGTTAGTAATTTCCGGAACTACTCCCGATGGAAAGTTGGTGGAGATAATCGAGCTAAAAGATCATCCTTATTTTGTCGCGAGCCAGTTTCACCCGGAATTTCAATCGCGACCGTTGGATCCGCACCCTCTTTTTGTGGGATTTATCAAAGCCGCGATAAAGAAGAAAAAATAAATCTAAGACTTACGCGCTTCATCTTTTTTAAAAGGTGGCTCTTGTTTTGAAAAGTATAAAAAAAAACGCCTCACCGTACGAGCGTAGAGAGAAGGGAACCTTCTCTGAATAAAAAAACCGCCCGTTTGTTCGGGCGGTTTTTTTATTTTGTTTCAACATCCACTACTGCTTTTCGTTTCAGATTTCCGGTAAAACCTTTGATCAATTTTTTGCGGAATTTTACGATACCTGTCATAAGCGCGTACAACGTGTCATCCTTGCCACGGCGGACATTGTTACCAGGATGGTATTTTGTGCCGCGTTGCCGAACGATGATTTGACCGGTTTTAACTTTTTGTCCACCAAAAAGTTTTACCCCCAAATATTTTGGTTGTGAATCTCTTCCTAATGCCGTAGATCCTCCAGCCGCTTTATGCGCCATTTTATTTTACTTTAAATATAATAATTTCTCTTACTACTATTTGATCCTTTCGATCATAGATAATGGATTTTCTCGGGGTAACCTTTAAAAAACCATATTTTGTCACGGTTTCTTGTGATATAGGATCTTGAATATCGTAACCGAGTTTCAAAATTTTGTCAACAACTGGGAAAGAAATATAGCCTTTTCTTACTCGATATGCGGGAAGCGCCATAACTACAGTCCGGCCCTTTGGTAAGATTTTTTTAAACTCTTTAAAAGCGCTTAAATATACTTTTGAAAGTTCTTCAAAGTTTTTTGCCATTTCACTTTCATTCGGCTCTTTGGCGTAGGTAGGTCCGAGCGTCCCTTCTGTTATAATTGCCAGGGGTTTCTTATCGGGAAAAGCTTTTGAGATTTTACCGACATCGGCTACTTCTAATTCAAATTTATGAGGGGGGAGTTTGTAACGAGTACGGAACCAGTCGAGATTTTTTTCGGCGTCATTAACGGCTTTTTGTGAAATATCGGAGCCTAAAACCTTGAAACCAATCAACATCGCTTCCTGAAGCACCGTACCACTGCCAACAAACGGGTCCAATATATATCCGCCTTTATTTTTTTCATCCGGTTCGTATTGCGCGAGGTTGATCATAATTTGCGCTACCTTTGGCGGCAACATTCCAACCCGGGAGTCTCTTATCGGTCGCTGGTAATCGCGTCTGCCATAGTCGGAGAAATCTTGCACGGTAAGAGTTTTAGCGATATATATTTTCGTCTCGGAAACCAGCAAATCTATTTCCGCCCCTTTTTCCAAAAGATGGTTGTTTGTAACCGCTACACTAGGAAGAGCCAGAGAGTTTCCTTCAGGAAGAACCAATCGGGAGGACACGCCATTTTCCTGAAGTAGATGCTTTATATCCATCCCGACGTTTTTATTTTGATTCCTTAAATTAACTTTGTAGGAAAGGGGATAGAGGCTGACCCCAAACTGAACTTTGCCTTTGTATTCGGTTAAAAGTTTTTTGAGATTTTGTGGCGTTAAATATTTTTTCAGTGTAAAATTAACATAGTCATCGGGTAGTTTTTTAGTCAGCTCGTCGGCGACTCGCATTATTTTAACAGTTCCGCCGAGACGTTTTTGCAAACTCTGCACATCCAAGACTTGATTGGTTTTTATTATTAATATTTCCGTGAACAATCCCGTAATTTCATATTCAACACCGCGCCTCGTTAGCACCGACAAAATTTCTGCCAGAGACAGAGTGTACACACGGCCGAGATGGAAAGCTAATTTCATAAAATATTTGTATTTCTCGACTCTCTCCGTTCGCTCGAAAGATAAGAAATAATATTGTTCGAGCAGGGTCGAGAACTATAAATCGTTAATTGTATAAGAGAAGCCTTGTAATTTATGAGCAATTGGTTAAATAAAAATCAACAAAAAATAGCCGTGGGAATAGGGTATTTGTTAGTATTTTTTTTGGCATTTGGATTAGGAAAAATCAGCGCCTCTATTCCCAATCCTCCTGAGATTAGTATTGAAGAACCCAACTCTATTCCTTCTAATGTTAATACTACTCCTGAAATACAAGGAATTCAAGTACCGGGTACCAATACCACAAAGCAAGGCGCTTCGAGTTTCGATCCGGTTGAAGGACAGTGCGAGGGTAAAATAAAAGGAAATATTGGATCGTCTGAAAAAATTTACCATATTCCCGGGGGAAGTTTTTACGATCGCACTCAAGCGGAACGTTGTTTTAATGCGGAAGCAGATGCTTTAGCGGAAGGTTTTCGTAAAAGTAGTAGATAAGGAGATAAAAAAACAGGGAGCCTGTAAAAGATCTCGTATGAAAAGACAAGGGTGACCCTTGTGAGGTAGCCAAAGGTCACCCTTGTTATAAGTTAATAAAAAAACCACCAGCATCACCGAAGTGACGAAGTGGTCAGAAATTACCAGGCCCACTTTCACGCAACCATAACCAGCCAGCAGCCCGGCTCGTCTTTTTTCACACCCAAAGGCACCGAGCTTTTGGTAATGACTTGCGTCAAAGCCACAAGCTTTGCCACCCACTCTTTGCCTTTCAATTACGAAATACCCATCTCTTCTAGCCCCTAATCTTGGATAATGCTA
>Ga0066639_10001866_pt1 | contig 18557 bp, 18 predicted proteins | sample CryGeyCG2114_010_2_FD_59504 | JGI IMG/M metagenome (GOLD analysis project Ga0066639, IMG submission 59504) | Groundwater microbial communities from aquifer - Crystal Geyser CG10_big_fil_rev_8/21/14_0.10 | ecosystem: Environmental > Aquatic > Deep subsurface > Groundwater | place: USA: Utah...
AAAGCCGAAGGGACATAATCGCTGGGAAATAAAAGGGACATAATCGCCAGGAAACGACAAAAATTTGCAATTATTCCCGTCAAAAGCACATTATCCGACTGATCGAAACCACTAAGATATTAATGCTTGACTAATTCCTTTGCTGTTTATGAAATATATAAACTCCCTATAACAAGCAATTATGAGAAAGGAAAAAAATAGTGAAGATTAAATCTATGACATTATTAATCACGCTGCTCTTAATGAATTATGCATGCCAAAGTACCCGCTCCCAATATCCCAATCATTGGTGGGCCAAGATCAGTGACCAGCAAGTGCCTGGATGGGAAATCCTTCCCGACCGAGGTGAAAAAGGTAAAAGTGTCATTCTATCAAAGCGCCATGAACTTGGACTTTTATCCAATTTTGCAGCCACTCCATTCATCTTCCGCGGCAAACAATATCAAAGTATGGAAGGCCTGTGGCAAAGCATGAAGTACCCTGAAAATAAGCAGGATGAAAGAGCGCGATTTAAAGGAGTCACTTGGCCTTACTCAAGAGCGCAAGTTGAGCACATGGTGGCCTTTGAGGCCAAGAAGGCCGGAGACATTGCCTCCGCCAATATGAAAAAAATGAATATTAACTGGGTAACTTTTGAAGGAAAACGTATGCCCTATCGAGTGCCTGATAAAGGCGAGCATTACCAAATTATCCGCACCGCCATGGAGCAAAAATTAAAGCAAAATGTGAATGTCAAAAATGCCTTGGTAAGCACAAAAAATCTGATACTCCTGCCCGATCATAAAAGTGGCCCGAATCTCCCGCCTGCTTGGGATTACTGTCAGATCTGGATGGAGCTTAGGAGCGAATTATAAATATTGGGGTATTCAACAAGCTAAAATGACATAAAAAATCTAGCTTGAGTGTAAATTTTATTCACTAGTTATCTGACAAAACAAAAATGGCCTAATATAGCACCATAAAAAGGATGGTCTCATGCGTCTTATACAATATTTCTTTACCTTGGGCTTTATACTTGTAAGTTTGCAAACGAATCTTGCTCAGGCGGCCAAATATTCGTTGGAAGATTTATTCACCACTATCCGTCAGGAAAAGATTTGGAAAACTAGAAAAATCTTAAAACAAGTTAGTGCCAATGAAAAAAACCAAGATGGAGTCACTCCTCTTATGGTTGCCGCTGCCGCTCCTCAACGAGGCTTCATTTTAAATGGCCGCAAAAATAGAAAGATCATTAAAGTTTTGATAAAGAAAGGCGCGAACACCGCTTTGGTCGACAACCAGGGGCGAAATGCTCTTTTTTATCACCTCGATCAGCCCAATTTATATAAGGGCGATATCAAGAAATTGGCCATTTTAATTGCCGCAAAAACCTCGGTTAATCAAAAAGACATTTATGATAACACGCCACTTTTTTTCTTACTTAAGCGCTATGACCGGGACAATGTTAACGGCAATTACCACAATCAACTGGCCAAGCTACTAATTAAAAATCACGCTGAATTCAAAAGGTTCAATAAAAGCGGAGAAACGCCACTGATAATAACTGCCCTTAACGCCAATTATGAAATGGCCCAGTTTCTACTACAAAACGGTGCTAATCCCGAGGACCGTGATTCAAACAGCATGACGATCCCACTTCTCATCGAATCCCGATATGACATGTCCATACCTCGCAATAAAGACCTATTCTGTCTTTTCATAAAAAATGGCGCTCCAACTGACCAAACATCTACAACTTGCCTTTAATCATGACTAAATAAATCTCGGCAATTCAATTGGCAATACGATAGAATAAGAAAAACCAATATCTCTAGATTAATTATTGGAAATGGTATCTTTTCTATGAACAAAGATTTGCACTCTATGAGTATTGCCAGCGACGAAGAACTTATGCTGCTATATCAAGGTGGCGACGATGCTGCATTTGGAATTTTATATCAGCGCCATGAGCGCAAGGTATATTCCTATCTACATAAACGACTGAGATCAAGTGAAGAAGTGGCCGAGGTTTTTCAAAATACTTTTTTTAAGCTACACCGCCAAAGAAATAAGTATAAAAAGGATTTTCTTTTCTTACAGTGGTTGTTTGTTATTGCTCGCAGTGAATTGATCGATTTTGCTCGAGGTAAAAAGGCCTTACAAACAAAGCATCAAGTCTATGCTCAGAATCTAAGTCCCGACTCGCGCCTAGACCCCCTGCAAACTCTCATTGATCAGGAGATTTCTCAGCTAAAAGAATTTCAACTGGATGAGCGTGAAAAAATAGCGTTGCAACAGCGTATTTTTTCACAAGAAGATTTTGAAAGCATTGCCAAGGCCTTGGGCACTGGACAGGCCAACACCCGCCAAATTATTCACCGCGCACTGAAGAAATTAAAGCTCGGTCTGATAAAATAGATTTATAGAAATAAATCCATTTGCAGCTTGTTACCTGCCACCACACTATAGTCGTCAAAATTTTCCACTCCGGCGGCCTTAAGGACCTGGTCGTCGATAAAAAATTGCCCGGTTGTTGTGGCCGAATGACGAATCAGAATTTGATAAGCAGCGTCTGCCATAATTTTGGGAGTGCGACTCATAGAAGCCAAAGTTTCACCCATCGGCATATTTTTTATTGCCGCTGTAGCAATGGTTGTTTGGGGCCATAAAGCATTTGAGGCAATCTTCTCTCTGCCCCACTCCTGCGCCCAGCCCAAAACACACATGCTCATACCATATTTTGATATAGTGTAACCCAAATGGTCTCCCAACCAAGGAGGACTTAAATTTATTGGCGGGGAAAGAGTTAGGACGTGGGGGTTAGACGACTTTTGTAAATGAGGGTAACAGGCCTGACCGCATAAAAAAGTGCCACGCACATTTACCTGGTGCATGAGATCAAATTGTTTAGCAGAAAGATGAGGAGTCTTCTCAAGACAAATGGCACTAGCATTATTAATCAATATATCAATTCCACCAAAATGAGAGACGGCCTTATCAACCGCTTCTACAATTTGCTCTTGATGGCGAATATCAACTTTAAGCGCCAGAGCGTGACCACCTAATTTTTCGATTTCCTCTGCGGCACTATAAATTGTCCCTTCCAGCTTGGAATGAGGCTCAGTTGTTTTTGCGGCAATAACAATATTCGCTCCATCCTGGGCCGCGCGTTTGGCAATCTCTAGCCCTATGCCACGAGAGCCACCACTAATAAAAAGTGTTTTGCCTTTTAAATTTCCCACCACTTCGCCTAGACCCTGAGCCTGCTTTAAGTGTTTAGGATCAAAGTAACGGGCGTTGATATAGGCCCTGGCAGCATATAAAATTTTATCCGAGATTTTTTGCAATTGCCCTTTTACCAGCTTCATTTTTTACCACCTCTTCCAATCATCTAAAATAGCAATCAAGCGAGGATGAACCAGCCTATGATAATCCCAAAATAAACCGGCACGTTTCTCATCCAAATTGCTATGTTCAGACAGTACTTTTAAAGTTTCACTATAGGCCATCATCTGACAGATCGTTTCAGAGTGAATCATTAATTTTTCCACTTTGTCCTGACTCATCCAAATTTTGCGATCAAAAATTTTTAAAATTTCATCCGGCCGCAAAGTTTTAAGTACTAATTTGGCCAGGCCTCGTTTCATCATAAAATCAAGCTTGAGATACTCCTTCTGAGTCGCGTCCTGACCAATTTTACTTGTCACTGCCGGAGCACCAGATAATAGGCCAGCAAAATATTCACCTGGTCTTTTAAAAATTCCCTTAAGCAAATCTTTCAAAACCATGAGAGATTGAATTTGTGAAGTGCCCTCATAAAGAAGGGGGCCGAAGCTATCGCGATGCAAGCGCCCCACGGCGTGCTCATCAATCAGACCGTGCCCACCCAGAGCTTGAATTGCCTTTTTAGAAATATCGACGCAGGTTTCTGTGCCATAATATTTTAGCAAAGGCGTTCTTAACCGCACAACTCGCATGACCTCTTTTAACTTTTGCTGCTCTTGCTGGTTGAGATCACCTGTTGTGCGTTTTTTTAAATCCAAACGATGATAAAGAGTAAATGAATTGAGGCTATCAACGAAAAAGGCGCGATAAGCGTCACATTCAACCTGCCACTGGCCAAAATTTCTGGCATAGAGAGGTAGTTCTAATAAATTTTTACCAAACTGTTTTCTTTCCTCGGCATACTTTTTGACATAGTCAAGACAGGCTTCCATTAGACCCAAAGCCTGCCCACCGGCGCCAATGCGGCTCTTATTCATAAGATGAAACATTAAAGCTAGCCCACGATGTTGCTCGCCAACCAGCTTGCCAATACTATCTTCAAAAAGAACTTCGCAGGTAAAAGAACCCCGCATGCCCATTTTGTGTTCATGCTTGGTAACACTGTAATTCATTCTTTTATTGTCACCATCACCAATAAATTGCTCTAGTAAAAAAAGTGAAATGCCATTAACACCCTCAGGAGCGCCTTGAATTCTGGCCAAGACAAAACTAAAGCCCCCGCCGCCATTAGTAATAAAAATTTTACTACCACGAATTTTGTAGCTTCCATCTGCCTGCTCTATCGCAGTCGTTTTCAAGGCTCCGATATCCGAACCGGCATCTGCTTCTGTTAAGGCCATGGAGCCACTAATTTCGCCATTAATAATTCGAGGAATCAGGCGTTCACAGTCAGCCTTAGAACAAAATCGTTCTAACATATCCGTCATAGATGGAAAAAAATTAAGCTGACTGGATGAGGCCAGACAAAACCTACTGATCGACACAAAGGCCAGCATGGTCATGGCAACAGGTAGCTCCAATCCTCCATATTCACGCTTCGCGGCCATACCTAAGAGATGCAGATCTCGCGCCTCGCAATACAGCTCTTGCAGCAATGGCCCAACTAGCATTTCGCCCTTTTCCACTGTCCCTGGGCCAACGGCATCCAACTTTGCCGCTCGTTTTGCTATCTTTTCTTGGCCCCACTGGTCGATAACATCAAGCATTTCACGCAGAAATACTTTGGCCTCGTGTGCATCAGTCCAACCTTCAACTGTGGGAAATTCAGGATGATAGGCCTTTAAAATCTCATCCCATTTCAGACCATTTTGAAATAGCCACTGCCACTCACTTGAATCTTTGAAGCTGTTCACAACTTCTCCTTAAAATTAATTATTTTAAACCATAGATCTGTCGCGCCTCAGAGATAGAGGCAACTTCGCGTCCGCAGTCATGAACAACGCGGGCCAACTCTTGCATCAAAGCACCATTGGAGCTTGTTCTCTCGCCGCTGGGTAGATAAAATGTATCCTCAACCCCGGTTCTTAAGTTGCCACCCAGCTCGCAGGCGCGACGATAAAGCGGCCATACTTCTTGTTGCCCAATACCTATTACCTGCCATTGCGCCCCTAATGGTATTTCTTCCAACAAGAGCGGCAACCAACTTGGTTTAGACGGCATGCCGCTATTCACGCCCATAACAAGCGAAACATTAAGTGGATCATCCAGCATGCCAGTCGATTTAAACATGGAGATACTACGAACAATTCCGGTATCAAAGCACTCGCATTCCGGTCTGATATTATTTTCTTTCATGACATTTAAATAGGCCTGAATTTTTTCTACCGGATTATCAAACAACATGGGAGGCCAGGCCCAAGTACCATCTTTTTTTGTCTTGAGATAGTTCAAAGAACCTGAATTAAGTGCTGCGATTTCAGGTTTGATTTGACTCAAGCAGGCGAGCGGTCCGCTGATATCTGCTCCAATGACTCCAGTTGACATGTTAAGTATAATTCCTGGAACGCGATCACGAATGGCCTGACAAATCTCATTCACCACAGAAACTTCCCATGTCGGGAAGGCCCCTTTGCCCGGTTCCTGCCGGCGAAAATGACAATGAACGACACTGGCTCCAGCATTGTGGGCATCGAGTGCCGCCTGCGCCATTTCGTTGGGAGTGACAGGAACATGATGGACTTTGGGATCGGTTAAAACTCCGGTCAGAGCGCAGGTTAAGATGACTTTTTTATTTTTTCCATTCATTCCATGCCCTCCATTTTTACAATAATTTCTTTCATGATTTCATTTGTGCCGCCACCAATACCCGTCAGCTTGGCATCGCGAAAATAGCGGGCCACTTCAAACTCACTCATAAGTCCATAGCCACCATGAATTTGCACGCATTCTTCCATCATTCGCTGTTGTGTTTGCGCCGCTAGAAGCTTTAGCATTGAAACGTCTTTAGTAAAATCAATGCGCGCATTGGCCATTTGCAAACACTTAAAACTGTAAGCTTCAATGGCATTAATCTCGGCCAGCATCTGCGCCATTTTATGCGCAATAGTCTGATGCTTGTAAAGAGGTTTACCAAATGCAGATCGCTCAAAAATATATTTTTTAGTTAAATCATAACAGCGCTTCATTCCTCCGACTGCCATGGCAACAGCGGCTAAGCGTTCAAATTGAAACTGCTCCATCTGATAAATAAAGCCTTTACCCTCTTGACCGATCAAATTCTCTACGGGAACTCGCACATTATCCAAAATAATTTCGGCCGTATCTGAAGAAGGGTAACAAATTTTCTTCAAAACTTTTCCGGTGGAAACTCCCGGGAGGTCAGTTGGTACAACTAAAAGCGACATTCCTTGATAGCCAGTGGCAGGAGAAGTTCGAACTAACAAAGTCAAAAAATCAGCCTGAGTGCCATTAGTGATAAACATCTTGCGACCGTTCACCACATAAACATCTTTTTCCTTGACTGCCTTGGTCTCAATACCGGCAACATCTGAGCCGTGTCCTGGTTCTGAAACAGCAATAGATGCAATCATGTCACCTGCCATGGCAGGCCTTAAATATTTTTCTTTCAAATAAGCACTACCATGATTGGCCAGTGCCGGAGTTGCCATGTCTGACTGAACCGAGAGACCCAGGGCCACTCCACAGGATCCGCACTTGGCCATCTCAAGGTTAAAAATATAACTAAAAGCATGATCAGCGTTGGCCCCACCAAACTCTTCAGGGTAAGTCACTCCTAAAAATCCCAATTCACCACATCTCTTCCATACTGAGCGAGGCGTCTTACCATCTTCCTCCCACTTTTCGACGTTAGGCCGAATCTCTTTCTCTACAAACTCTGCAACCGTTTTTTTAAATATTTTGTGCTCATTTTGAAATGGTCCCATTACATATCCCCCTCAAATTGAATTAACTGGTCATTTTTTTCTACTAATTGTCCACTCGAAACAAAAATATCCTTCACCATGCCTGACTGCAATGCCGCGACACTATTTTCCATTTTCATTGACTCGATTATAATAAGTTCATCTCCCTGATTTACTTTATCTCCTGTTCGCACAGAGATTTTGACTATCTTTCCAGGCATGGGGGCCCTATAGCTATTGGCGGATGCTGCTTGCTCCAATTCAGGAAAACGTGGAATTTGAGTCAGAGTGAAAACTCCCAAATCAGCATGATGAATAAATATCTCATCCTGATATTGCCCAACTCCAAAGCTTAATCGCCTATTATCCATTTCATAAATGACGTCGTCAGCAGGAGAATCCAGCAATAAAAGAGTATTGTTGCCCTCTTCGCTCCACTCCTGATTTATTTGAAATTCAAATTGTCGCGCACTGCTATTTACCAGTTCTCGATAAAGTATTTTGAATTTCTCTCCAGCAAGCTCAAACTCATCTTTTTGTGGGCCATAAAATACATTGCGCCAGCCTGAGGGTAGACCCATTTTCAAGGCTTGCTGGTTATGGCGCAATCTCCACTGATAGAGCCACGCCGCCATAACAATTTCATTTTGAGTATTACTGGAATTTACCTTTGCTTGCCATTCAGTCTTTATTTGATCACCAAATTTTGAAATAAAGCCGGTGTCATAAGAGCCAGATTCAAATTGCCCATGGACCAAAATTTGTTGCAACAAGGATTGATTAGTGGTGAGTCCCATTAAGCGTGTTTTACTCAAGGCCAAAAGCATCTTTTGCAAGCTTTCAGCGCGATCGCTACCATGAGCTATAATCTTGGCCAGCATAGGATCGTAATAAATACTGACATCGCCTGACTCAACCACTGCGTGATCCATGCGAATCCCAGACGCCTGATATTCTTTCCAAACCACCACCTTGCCACTGCCAGGTAAAAAATCTTTCTGCCAGTCTTCGGCATAGAGTCGACACTCTATCGCGTGACCGCTTTGGACTATATCATCTTGCTGCATCTCTAACGCAACTCCACGAGCAATTTTTAATTGCCATTCTACCAGATCAAATCCGGTCACCATTTCTGTGATGGGATGCTCGACCTGAATTCGCGTATTCATTTCTAAAAAATAAAATTTGAGGTTTTCCACATCCAAAATAAATTCAACTGTTCCTGCACCAACATAATTTACGGAACGGGCAATTAAAACTGCCGCCTGTCCCATCTCTTGCCGCAATTGCGGGTTCAAGGCAGGAGATGGTGTTTCTTCAATAATTTTTTGGTGGCGCCTTTGAACAGAACATTCTCTTTCGAAAAGATGAATCACTTTGCCGTATTCATCACCCAAAACTTGAATCTCGACATGCTTGATGCTGCTAAAATACTTTTCAATTAACAAGTCGCCGTTGCCAAAAGCACTTTGAGCATTTCGTTTGGCAGAATGAAATGCTGCCTCCAGTTCTGATTCTTTGGCGACAATTTGCATACCCTTGCCACCACCGCCGGCAGAGGCCTTGAGCAAAATAGGATAGCCAATAGTCTTGGCCTCTTTTTGAAAACGCGTCAGTGATTGCTCATCGCCATTATAGCCAGGAACAATTGGCAGCCCAAGCCCCTGCACAATGGCGCGCGCAACATTCTTCATACCCATTTTAGAAATGGCATCTGCATCTGGCCCAATAAAAATAATTCCCGCCTCTTGGCAGGCTCGCGCCAATTCGGCATTCTCAGATAAAAATCCGTAGCCTGGATGCAAGGCCTGGGCGCCACTTTTTAATGTGGCAGCGATAACTTTTTCAATCGAAAGATAGGATTCCAAAGCGCTCGTGCCTTCCAGGCAAATCGCCTCATCTGCCATTTTAACTGCCATGCCCTCTGCATCGGGACGGGAGTACAAAACAACTGTGCTCATGCCTTGTTTATGACAGGCACGAATAATGCGACAAGCGATTTCGCCTCTATTGGCCACACACACTTTGTGAATAAGTTTTGACATCAGACCTGACTCCTTACATTCTAAAAATACCAAAGCTCGATTTGTTATCTTTCTTTTCTTGCATAATGGCGGTTAAGCAAATTCCTAAAACCGCGCGTGTGTCTCTTGGATCAATAATGCCATCATCCCATGTGCGAGAAGTGGCATAATAAGCACTTGATTCATGCCCTATACGTTTTCTTAGAACTTCTTTGGCCATCTTACCCTTCGCCATATCAAAAATTTTCCCGGCAGAAAGACTGGTCTTGGCCGCCTTCTCCTGCTGAATAATTTCCATTACGCCCACCAATTGATCTTCTCCCATGACTGCCAGCTTAGCGTTCGGCCACGAGAATAAAAATCTTGGAGCATAAGCGCGCCCGCACATGCCATAATTACCTGCGCCATAAGAGGCCCCAATCATAATAGTCAGGGCAGGAACGCTGGAATTTGCCACAGCATTAATTAACTTGGCGCCATTTTTTATGATGCCTTCTTCTTCCGCCTGCTGTCCCACCATGAAACCTGTGATATTTTGCAAAAATAAAAGTGGAATTTTGCGGGCATTACAAAGTTGAATAAATTGCGCCCCTTTATTGGCTGCTGGCGAAAATAGAACGCCATTATTGGCCAGAATTCCTATGGGATTGCCATAAAGATGGGCCCAACCAGTTACAAGGGTTTCACCATAAAGTGGTTTGAATTCTAAAAATTTAGAGCCATCCACCAGACGTGCAATAACTTCAGTTACATCGTAAGGCTTGCGCACATCCGCTGATACTATTTTGAGTAAATCTTCGGCGGGATAAAGAGGTTCTTGAACTTCAGATTGCATTTGTAGCTTTGGCCAATTAAAACTGGCAACAATCTGTCTGGCCTTTTTTATCGCCTGAACTTCATCCTGGGCCAAGAAGTCACACAGGCCTGATCGACGACTGTGCATGTCTGCCCCACCTAAGGATTCATCATCACTAACTTCGTTAATTGCCATCTTAACCAAGGGCGGACCGGCCAAATAAGGTTTTGCCTGGTTCTTAACCATAATGATGTAGTCACTCATGCCCGGGATATAGGCCCCACCGGCGGTGCTAGAACCAAAAACGATGGAGAGACTGGGAATGCCCGCTGCCGACCGACGCGTGATCTCGCGAAAGGCGCTGCCCCCGTAATTAAAGATTTTTGCCTGTTGGGGCAAGTCGGCACCGGCTGACTCGGTCAAATAAAGAATGGGTAGGCGATTTTCAAAAGCAATTTCATCTAAACGCTTGGCCTTCAAGAGACTTATTTCGTTAAGTGCCCCGCCTTTTTGGGTCGGAACATTGGCATTGATCAAACATAAAACGCCACTAACAATTCCCAGACCTGCCACGATGGACCCACCCAACGTCATATCCTCTTGTTCAAATCCCGCCAGCGGCATTAGTTCAAGAAAAGGTGAATCCTGATCGAGCAACATCTCAACCCGATCTCGTGCCAGTAATTTGCCTCTCTTTTGGTGGCGTTCCACATATTTTTCCTGACCCTGCAGTGTGCTTAGTCGCAGGTTATTTTTCAGCTCTCCACATAACTCAAGCATGGCCTTATAATTTTCCAAAACTTTGGGGTTTTGCCCCACTAACGATGTTTTTAAGACATCAAATTCTTGCATCAGTGTCATGCCTATGATCCTCTTTTAGTGGAGAGAAATATTCTTCAATTTCGTCTTCGCCGCACCCCAATTGCAGCAGACGCTTAACGCAATTGTCACTATGCTCGTGCATCTCTTTTTCTATCAATTTTAAATCACTAATCTGGACGGTGATTTTTTCTAGATATTTCATGCCATATTGGAGGGCACTGCGAATTTGCTCTTTTTCATGTATAGGTTTTTCACTCGGTCCCAGTGGCGGGCCCAAGATAGTGACAATCTCGTCCAAGGAAAGACCAAAACGTTTTCCGCGTAAAATAAGTTTCAAGCGCGCTCTATCCTGGCGAGAAAAAATTCTTTGACCACCTGCTCTTTTGGCCGGGGCCAAAAGACCTTTCTCTTCATAAAAACGAATTGTGCGTGAACTTATCTTAAATTCTTTGGCAAGCTTTGAAATGGAGTAGCTTTCCCCGGCCATACGTCTTCCAGTGACATAAATCGATAGAAATAATTTAACCCAGATGTTAACGTGAACGTAAACCTCAGTCAAATAAACTCAGGAATCTCAATCTGTATCCGACTAATCTAGTGCGAATTAATGGTAGACAGAGAGAATAGTCAAACCAGTCAATTTTTCGAGCTGATCTTTCAATGACTCGGCATCGCTCTTAGAGATACTCTTTAACTTGCTAACCGCATAATCGAATATGCCCAGATGATTGCCGCGATTTTCCCGGTGCCATGAAAGTGGATAGGGTCGTTTGGGAGTATTGAGTTGCACAACACTAGGGTCGACTTGCTTTAATATGTTCGCCAGTCCCTCTATCTCTTTTTGGTTCATGGGCATAAACATAGTTTGAACTTCTATCTGGCCTTGAAAAACTTCTTTGAATTGTAAAATTCCCTTTATCACACCATCCAAAGTAATGCCCTTGGCTGGACGGTTCATCTTTTGAAACATCTCTTCATTGGCAGCATCAATTTTGACAATGACTTTATCCATTTGCTTTAAATTCAGGCGAACTTCTTCTCTGCCTAGCTCAGTGGCATTAGTCAGAATAAACTGGGGAATGCCAGACGCTATCGCTCTGATTCCTGTAACTATCTCGCCTAAATTGGCCGCCAGGCTTGGCTCCCCGCTGCCAGAATAGGTAATCACATCTATCTTCTTACCTTGAGACATAATCTGCTTAAAATCTTCCAGCACCCTTTGTGTTTTGACATAAATCTTAAATTGGCGAGTAATATTTTGAATTTCACCCAGCTGGCAATAGATACAATTAAAAGAACACGTAGATGTTTCAAAGATAGGGTCAATACCTAGCGACTGGCCAAAACGCCAAGATGTAATCGGCCCATAGACCGTACTCTGGTTGGGGAATTTGTCTCTGTCACAATCAGTCTTCATAAGAATAGACATCACCTTTTTCACCTTTATTGTCCAGCATAAATTAAGATGCTCGGGTTTAGGCCATGGCCCAGTACTTTTATTGACCAGGGCAAAAAATAGATTTACTTTCTTACAATATTTAATTTCTTTAATTCAAGGTGTTTTGCAATGAATTATAACTCAAAGATCACTGGACTTGGAAAACATATCCCCGGCAAACTAGTCACCAATGCAGATTTGCAGGCCATGATGGATACATCTGATGACTGGATTCAAAAAAGAACTGGCATCAAACAACGCTATTGGGTCGATAACAATCAGACAAGTTCAGATCTAGGTCTTTTGGCAGCGCAAGAGGCAATCCAAAAGGCGGGACTGCAAACCTCTGACATCGATATGATTATCTTTGCCACATTAAGTCCAGATCACTACTTTCCTGGAAATGCATGTTTTTTACAGGCCAAATTAGGCCTGCATGGTATTGCCGCCTTGGATATTCGCCAGCAATGTACTGGCTTCCTCTACAGTCTCTCTATCGCCGACACCTTTATTCGCCAAGGTCAGTTTAAAAATATCCTGGTAGTAGGGGCCGAAGTTCACTCTAAAGGATTGGATAAAACTAATAATGGGCGCGATGTTACGGTACTTTTCGGAGATGGAGCAGGAGCTGCCATTATTTCTAGAACTGAAGTTAAAAATGTGAAAACGGATGCCCATATCCTCTCCTCGCATCTACATGCTGACGGTGAATTTGCCAAGGAACTGTGGGTGCAATCACCTGGTATGGCAAATGGGCCTGATTTAATCAATGTGCAAGAAGTGCAAGACGGACAGCACTTCCCCAAAATGAATGGCAAGAAAGTTTTTGCCCACGCCGTAAAAAGAATGTGTGAGGTCATTTGTGAAGGACTTGAAAAAAACCATCTGAAACCTGAAGACGTGGATTTCTTCGCTTTTCATCAGGCCAATATGCGCATTAACGAGATGGTGGCACACGAACTCAAAATTCCTGCCCACAAAGTTTTTAATACCATTCAAAAATACGGCAATACGACTGCCGCCACTATTCCCATAGGTCTGTATGATGCTTTGGAAGAAGGTAAACTCAAACCTGGAATGTTAGTTGCTTCGGCTGCCTTTGGCAGTGGTTTTACCTGGGCCTCTAGCTTTTTTAGGTTTTAAAAAAATAGGATACTTTCTCCATGCAACCAAATTCGGATGATCTGATAAAACTTGCTCGCATGCCCATGCCCTTTGGCCGCTACAAAGGGACTCCACTCATTTCCCTACCTGAAAATTATGTCATTTGGTTTTACAATCAGGGTTTACCTCAAGGGGAATTGGGGCGGCTGATGCATCAATTGTATGAGATTAAACTTAATGGGCTTGAGTACCTAATTACAAATCTTGCCAATGAAACCCATTAAAATTCAAGTCTCAGAGCTCAATTTTACTTTTTCCAGAAGCTCGGGCGCTGGTGGACAAAACGTCAATAAGGTCAATTCCAAGGTGACCTTACGCTGGGAAATTGATGCCAGCACCGCCTTTTCTAAAGATTTGATTGAAAGATTTAAAAAGAAATTTAAAAGCAAGATCTCGGCCGATGGCACAGTTGTCCTTAGTTGCGATACTCATCGCACTCAAAGTCGCAATATTGCTGAATGCATTTTAAAGCTAGAAAAAATGTTGCAAGAAGTAGCGGTTGCGCCAAAAAAGAGAAGGCCAACTAAACCCAGTAAGGCCTCAATCGAAAAGAGACTCCAAAGTAAAAAGTCTCAGGCTGCCAAAAAGAAAGAACGGCGTGGCACTAAAGATTATTAAAAATATTCATATCGCTTTCTCATCCTGAGAAATTAGTTTAATCAAAACATAGGGACTAACTATCACAAAATGTGCTAATTCGCGATATTGGTCGAGTTCAAAATCCTGAACCTGCAAAAGCTCAGGTTGTTTCAACTTTTCAAGAGACAGCCACTCTTTAACTTGCGCCACCTGATCTGTGGCTACCGCCCTCGCCACCATGGCCAAGTCTAAATCCTTGGACACAATAAAAAGAGCGCCACGCTGATAATGAGGTCGCAGCAAAGACCAATCAGCAATATCAATTTCATTTTCAAAGTTAAAAGGCACTTCCTTACTTTCTTTGTGTCCTGACTCGCTCATTATTCCTTCCCTCTATAACTTATCTAAAGATAATTTTTTACGCATAATAATATTGCTAGAACTGTAGCCTTGCTGCTGGTACAGGGAAATTGCTCTGGCGTTGTCACCAAAGACATGAAGTTCGATCATATCAATGCCGTGTTTTTTTGCCTGCATATCCAAAAGACTCATACTTTGTTTTCCAAAACCCTTGCCCTGATATTCGGAGTAAACATGTATGTCATAAATATAGATCCTTTTTTGAAATACTAGATCTTTGAATTCATCTTGCTTAATCCCATACCATAAATGCCCAATAACTTTTTTATACTCGTCAACTAAATGAAAAATATACTGTAATTCACTGGCCAATCCTTGAGGTAAAAGATGGGAAAAGGATGCTTCTGCACTAATCCGACTGGCGTCAAGCGGACGACCGAGGTAATTGTGCATATCAAGAGCATAGCGTTCGACCGCTGATGCTCTAAACGTTACAAATTCATTCTGGTCCATAGGACGGAGTGTTATTCTTGGCATGACAACTCCTAAGAGAAGATAGGGAGCAATATAAAAAAATCACTTCTAAATAACAAGCAAAGTTTTTTGTAATAGTCATAGAAATTATCTATTATGATTTCATGCATGGCTAAAGTTTACTTTTAAAGGGAAGCATATGACCATTACACAATTAGAATATGTTGTCGCGGTCGATCGCCACCGCCATTTCGCCAAGGCCGCCAGCTCATGCCACGTGACTCAACCCACTCTCAGCATGCAATTGCAAAAGCTTGAAGAGGAACTAGGTATCATAATATTTGACCGTTCTAAAATGCCCATCATTCCAACGCTTGAAGGAGCGCCAATTATCCTACAAGCAAAAGTTACTTTACGCGAACATGCAAAAATATACCATCTGCTAGATGAGCTTAGAGGAGAGATTCAAGGCCAATTGCGATTGGCCATTATCCCCACTCTCTCACCCTATATTCTTCCACTTTTTTTAGACAGTTTCTCAAAACAATATCCAAAAGTAGAATTGCAGATTTATGAACAAAAAACAGAACATATTATTAAAAATCTAGAAGAAGACAATCTGGATGCCGCCATATTGGTAACACCATTGCAAAATCGTTCGTTAATTGAACGCGTGCTATGTTATGAAAAATTTCTACTCTTCATCAATCCTCATCACCCCTTGGCAAGCAAGAAAAAAATCAAAGAAAGTGATTTGGATTTACATGATTTGTGGTTGCTCAACGAAGGCCATTGCTTCAGAGATCAGGCACTTAAAATCTGCGGCACCACCAATCGGTCAGTTCTAAAAGATAATATACTATTTGAAAGTGGGAGTCTTGAAACACTCAAAAATCTGGTCAGCAAAACTTCTGGTTATACCCTACTGCCAGAAATGGCGACGCTGGGCCTTAGCAGCAATGAGATTTCCTGCCTGCGCGAATTCTCTGGTAATGCTCCGGTTAGAGAGGTTTCTCTCGTCTATGCCCGTAGTTTTTATAAAGAAAAGCTAATCAATGCCTTAGAAGAAAAAATTATTCAGAATCTGCCCAAGCAAATTTCCTCACTCAAACGCAATATTGAAATTGTACCCATCCAATAGCATGCAATTTATCTAGGCCTGGATAAAACGTATATGGGTGATCTCCCCTTGCGTTCCCAGCCTAACCGTTGGGCCCCAAAAACCAGTTGCCTGGTTGACATAGACCCACATCCCTTCATGGTTATTCAGTCCCTTGATATACGGATGAATAAGCTTCACGACCCAAGTCCAAGGATGGAATTGTCCACCATGAGTATGTCCAGAAAGTTGAAGGTTGAAGCCGGCCTTAACTGCTTCAAAACAGCTACTTGGCTGGTGTGCCAATAATACTGCTAAATCAGCTTTTCCTTGTGGGTGTGATATTGCCAAATGTGGATCCGATTTAATCGGCGATGTTCTTAGGTCTGGCACTCCACCAATCAAGACATTGCTATTTCCTATTTTTAACATCTCATTATTATTTTCTAAAACTTTTAGCCCCATTTTTTTAAGCAGTGCCATCCACTCATCATGGCCTGAATAATATTCATGATTGCCTGATACAAAATAGGTTCCATAATCGGACCTAAGATCATTTATGGCCAGCACCTCTTGCGCCAGCTGGGAAGTTTTGCCATCTACCAGGTCGCCTGTAATGGCGACGAGAGAAGGCCGCAAAAGATTAACCTTGTCTACCACGGTCCTCAAAAATTCGCCTCCCAGCAACGGGCCGATGTGCAAATCAGAGATTTGGACAATACTAAAATCATGCAGATCTGGCGCCAAATTATGCAACGGAATGGTGACATCAAAGACAGAGGGAGTGGCAAATGCCTGCTTTCTGCCAATGATACTACTTGCGCCTGCTAGCGCCAGAACCCCAGCATTAACAGAGTGGGCTAAAAATAAACGGCGTTCAAGATTCATGGCAGTGGAAGATTTTGGGTCACGTTTTTGCTGATAGATTTTTTGCACAAAGAAAAAAAGCTTTTCAAGCCCACTGGCAAAAAAAAGATAAACCATGAGAAAAGAAGTCAGTCCCATGACAAAAAAGTGAAGATACATGATTGGCAATCGCACGCTTGCCTGATGAAAATCGGGATAAACTCGATAGACCCAGGGAGGCACGATAAGTATGGCCAGGCACAAGAGCATGAGTATGCGCATACTGGTGCGCAGTTTGCGGTTTTGAATTGGCCGTATTAAGCGAAGATAAAAACCCCAAAATACCAAAAGGGAAAAAATTAGAAAAACGCTAATATAGATAAGCAATCTCATGGACTAAACCATATCAGCAGCTTAGGGATTTTGCCACGCTAGATTTGTCTGAGTTCTAAACTCGGGCTTTGGATTTGCTCACCTCCTCATTTACTAATTGTCAGATATGGTTATACCATTTCTGGTATAACTTCACGGGGGACACATGCGACATAAAATTTTGTTTCTTTCTATCATTTATATTCTTATGGCGAATCTTGCTTTGGCCGCGACGAATGATTGGAAGCGATACCCTTATCAGGCCTCTGGATCTGAGATTGTATTTCCAAAAGATGAGGGTGCTCATCCTGGCATTCCAAATATGGAATGGTGGTATTCTGTCATGCACCTGAAAGGTCAAAGCAGTGGCGACCACTACTCTGTTTTAGTTACCCATTTTAATAACCACATACGCTTTTTCACTGTTACAAATCTAGATAAAGGCACCCATACCTCTGGCACCACGATGGGGGTATTGAGGTCGCAAAAAGGGAAATTGAATATTGCCCATTTAACCAAATATGGAAAAGATATTTTCCGTTCAAAAACTGATGGTAAGGGACGGCTTATTCCTTTCGAATATGAAATCAAAACTCATCACGATCAGATGCAGCTGAATGTAACTTTAAACTCACAAAAAAGGCCTTTGATGGTAACAGGCGACGGGCTCGTCACGGTGGGCACTAGTGGCTATAGCTACTATTACTCATTAACTCGCTTGCAGGTTGAGGGTCAGCTATCTTATCTTGGAACAACTGAGCAGGTAAAAGGAGACGGATGGATGGACCATCAATGGGGACCTTTTATCATTTCTCCCTTTGAAATAGGCCGCGCCTTTGAAACCTATGAGTGGTTTTGTGTTCAATTAGACAATGGCCAGGAGCTGATGATCAGTAATATTTTTGACCGCGAGTATCATCTTCCCATGACAGAGGAATATGGAGGAATAGAACTTGTGCGGCCAGATGGAAAATCTATGCACCTGTATGAACGCGATTTCAAAAGAACCGGATATTGGCAAGACCCTGTATCAAAAAATTATATGTCCATGGGTTGGGAGCTAGATGTCCCACAGTGGAATTTACACTTAAAATTGCAACCCGATTTTCTTGATCAGATGGTGCGCCTGCCAGCAAAAGGCTCATTTTGGGAGGGAAGTATCAGTGTCACGGGACTTGTCGACAATAGACCAGTCAAAGGCAAGGCCTTCGGAGAACTTATCCATCGCTATCAAAAACCTGAGTTGACACTGGCGCCGATTAAAACGACATTGAGAAAAGATGAAAATCTTAAAATCCAATGGCGGGTTAAAAATCCTGATGATGGCAACCCATTACATTATAATGTTTACCTAGTACACAATGGTTTAGAAGTGGCGATTGCCAGAAACTTGCTCGACAACACTTTTGAAGCAAAAATTGACACGATTTTGACATCACCAAACGGCGCGAAAATT
>Ga0066639_10001867_pt1 | contig 18555 bp, 19 predicted proteins | sample CryGeyCG2114_010_2_FD_59504 | JGI IMG/M metagenome (GOLD analysis project Ga0066639, IMG submission 59504) | Groundwater microbial communities from aquifer - Crystal Geyser CG10_big_fil_rev_8/21/14_0.10 | ecosystem: Environmental > Aquatic > Deep subsurface > Groundwater | place: USA: Utah...
CCAGCCGATTAAACTTATATCGGGTTTATTAACACCTATTTATGTGGACAATAGAAGGCTTATATCTTTTCCCAAAGAAAGAGATACTGTTGCGGCCTTTTTAGCAGATTTAATTAAAGAAAACGGAATTCCCGACCTGATTGCGGGGGCAGCAACAGGCGGCATTCCTCACGCTTCTTGGGTTGCCCAAAAACTTAACGTTCCAATGGTTTATGTGAGATCCAAACCCAAAGATCACGGACAAGGAAATCAAATTGAAGGAATCTTAAAAAGGGGACAAAGAGTTGTTGTTGTAGAAGATATGGTTTCAACTGGTTCATCATCAAGCGAAGTAATTAAAGCATTAAAAGCGGCTGGCGCAAGAATTTTGTATGAAGTAGCTATATATACCCACAATTTAAAGGCAGCTGACACAACCTTTAAGCAATTAAATGTGAAATTTGTGCCTCTAACAAAACTTTTTGATGTCGCCGCGGTAGCTAATAAGCAAGAATTCCTGACGGATAAACAGGTTGAACTGGTCCTTTCATGGTCAAAAGACCCGGGCGCTTGGAGTAAAAAGATGGGGTTTGAAAAATGATTGATATTTCTACAACAATTGCCGGAGTAAAACTCGAAACCTGCGTTTTTAATGCTTCCGGTCCCAAGGACGAAACGCTACCTGACCTTAACATAATAGCTAAATCTAAAAGCTCTGCCGTGATGATGAAATCGTGTACTGTCGACCCCCGCGAGGGGAATCCTCATCCGCGTTATGTTGATTTGCAGTATGGCACTTTTAACTCAATGGGTCTCCCAAATCTTGGATACAAATCATATGTAAAGTTTTCAAAAATTATCGATGAAAAATACCAAAAACCCGTGATTGCAAGCATTTGCGGTATGACAATTGAGGACAATATAAAAATATTTAGAGCTTTCAACGACACTCCTGTTAAATTTATAGAATTAAATCCCGGATCTCCTAATACAATAGGCAAGCCGATAATCGGTTACGACACTAAAGCAATGGATAAATTACTTAATGCAGTTTCAATGGTCAGCAAAAAACCATTTGGGGTAAAACTGCCGCCCTATTTTGATCTTGTTCATTTTGAGGAAATGGCGAAAGTTATTAAAAAGTATCCCGTTAAGTTTGTGACATGCGTAAACGCTTTTGGAAACGCACTGGTTATCGATTACAAAAAAGAGCAGGTCCTTATAAAACCAAAAGGTGGATTAGGAGGGTTGGGCGGTTCGTACATAAAATATAACTCCCTAGCTAATGTCAGAAAATTTTACCAGTTATTTGAAAATAAAATTGAAGTGATCGGCGTTGGTGGAGTTTATACAGGTATCGACGCGTTCGAATATATATTGGCGGGCGCGTCGGCAGTTCAGGTAGGGTCTGCCTATATGCAAAAAGGCCCGCCCGTCTTCAAAAAAATTCAGGATGAATTGACAAAAATAATGAAAAGCAAAAGCTACGAAAAAATCTCAGCTTTTAGAGGAAAACTAAAAACCCTTGATTAAATACAGTTTTTCCCGTCACCTAGTATAATTTCCCTATGACTGAATATACGGAAATTTCAAAAAACCGAACTAAAACTTGGCTTATTATGTTTTTCTTTGCTGTTTTTATCACAGCAGTCGCTTTTATTTTTACAAGAGCTCTTGGATTCCAAACTCCTTCAGCCTTAGGCTTTACGGGTATAGCCTTAATAATTGCCGGCATAATTAATTTTTTTTCTTATTACAACAGCGACAAAATTGTTATGGCTATTTCCGGTGCAAAACAAATCCAAAAAAAAGATAACCCGGAGGTTTTCAGGATTGTTGAAAACCTCACAATCGCTTCGGGTCTTCCAATGCCAAAGGTATATATCATCGACGACACTGCCCCCAACGCTTTTGCGACAGGGCGCGATCCCAAACACGCCGCAATTGCCTTTACTTCTGGAATTTTACAAAAGCTCAACAAGCTGGAATTGGAAGGAGTAGCTGCGCATGAACTTTCACACGTCGGGAACTACGATACAAGACTAATGACGATAGTTTCAATTCTAGTTGGGACTGTCGCACTCCTAGCAGATTTGTTTATAAGAATTACATGGCTTGGTGGGGGTCGCGACAGGGATGAAGCTAGGGGGCAGGCAGGGGCAATTTTTGCTGTTGTCGGGATAGTCCTTGCAATCCTTTCACCAATTATTGCAACACTTATACAACTGGCAATTTCAAGAAAACGGGAATTTTTAGCCGATGCGTCCGGGGCCTTGCTGACACGCAATCCCGATTCACTTGCAGATGCACTACTTAAAATTTCCAAAGACAAAGAACCCCTTGAAGCTGCAAACAAAGCAACCGCGCATCTATACATCGAAAACCCTTTCAAAAATCCAAAACTAACTGGTGGCCTTGCGAATTTATTTAATACTCATCCGCCAGTTGAAGAAAGAGTAAAAGCCTTAAGAGGGATGCAGTAATATGTCAAAAATCAAAAATCAAAAATTAAAAATTGATATAGACCACGTAGCAAGGCTGGCAAATCTTAAACTAACCAATGAGGAAAAAAAGACTTTTGAATCTCAGCTAGCTGAAATTGTCGGTTATATTTCACAACTCGAAAAAGTCGATACCGAAAAAGTTGAGCCGATTGGACAGATTACTGGACAGGAAAATGTAGCAAGAAAAGATGAAACAAGGCCCTCGCTTTCGCAGGAAGACGCCCTTGCAAATGCCCCAAAAACCCACAATGGATTTTTCGAGGTAGACGCAATCTTCGAGGAACAATGATCGACCTACAAAACCTGACAATAAAAGAGGCTTCAAATCTGTTATCCAGCCGTAAAGTATCGGCCGTGGAATTAACTGAGGCTTATCTGGCGAAAATCGAAAAATATAATCCTAGTCTAAATGCTTATTTAACAGTGAACAAATCCGGAGCAATAGAACAAGCAGAAAAAGTTGATAAATTATTTTCCCAGAAAGCAAAGCTGTCTCCGCTTGCCGGTATACCAATTGCGTTTAAGGATATGTTTTCTACGAAAGGGGTAAGAACTACTGCCGCGTCAAAAGTGCTTGAAAATTATATACCCGTTTATGACGCGACTGTTGTATCTAAACTTAACGGCCAAAATGTAATCAATTTAGGTAAAACTAACCAGGACGCTTGGGCCCATGGTTCGAGCGGTGAGAATTCAGATTTTGGACCGGCAAAAAATCCTTACGACACAAATCGGGTTCCGGGAGGTTCTTCGTCTGGTTCAGCAGTCTCTGTTTCCGCAGACCTTGCCCTTGCAGCAACAGGGACTGATACGGGAGGATCAATTAGGCTCCCCGCATCTTTTTGTAATTTAGTAGGGCTAAAACCGACTTATGGCAGGGTTTCAAGATATGGAATTATTGCAATGGCATCTTCGCTTGACAGCGTCGGGCACTTCACTAAAACTGTGTGGGACAATGCCCTGATTTTAAATTATTCAGCCGGTTTTGACACGAATGATGCGACAACTTCACAGTCAAAAGTAGAAAATTACGCGGAAGGTATAGAAAAGGGTATTAAGGGTTTAAAAATAGGTTTACCAAAAGAATATTTAGACGGTCTTGATCCAGAAACCAAAGAGCTTGTTAAAAAAGCTGCAGGCTTTCTGGAAAAACTTGGGGCGAAAATTATTGATATATCTCTCCCAAACACAGAATACGGAGTAGCAACTTATTACATAATTCAGCCGTCGGAAGTTTCTTCAAATTTGGCAAGATATGACGGAATTAGATTCGCAAATCCCAGAGATAAATTCGGAGCGGAAGCAAAAAGAAGGATTATTTTAGGAACATATACGCTTTCGTCCGGTTATTACGACGCATATTATCTTAAAGCGATGAAAGTTCGTCGCTTAATAGTAAAGGATTTTACTGATGCGTTCGAAAAAGTTGATTTAATACTCGCACCTACCTCTACGGGTCCCGCGTTTAAACTCGGCGAAAAAGTTGACGACCCGCTTTCCATGTATTTGGCAGACGTTTATACGGTAAATATTAATATTGCCGGAGTCCCTAGTTTAAATATACCCGGAGGTTTTATTGATAATCTTCCGGTTGGAATACAAATTATTGGTCCCAATTTTTCCGAAAAGCTTATTTACCAAACAGCCTTTGCATTTGAACAGGAAACTAAATTTTACGAAAGGACACCAAGCATATGAGTTATGAACCAGTTATTGGTTTAGAAATTCATATTGAGCTTGCTACAAAAAGCAAAATGTTCTGTTCTTGTTCTGCCGATTATTTTAATAAAGACCCAAATACTCATGTTTGCCCGGTCTGTCTTGGTTTGCCGGGAGCCATGCCCGTTGCCAATGAATTGGCAATTAAACTTACCCATTTAATAGGACTCGCATTGAATTGTAGTTTACCTTTGAGTAGTAAATTTGATCGCAAGAACTATTTTTACCCGGATCTGGCAAAAGGTTTTCAAATTTCACAATATGATCTGCCGTTTACACAAAAGGGAAGTATAGAAATAAGTATAAACGGCCAAAATAAGAATATTGGTATAACCAGGGCACATCTCGAAGAAGACACCGGCAAACTTCTCCATTCTAAAGTCAACGATAAAAATGTAACCCTGATCGATTTCAACCGAAGCGGGGTCCCTTTAATTGAAATTGTTTCCGAACCGGATATAAAATCCAGTGAAGAAGCAAAGGCTTATGCGCAAAAAATCCAGCAGATTGTCAGATATATTGGTGCATCCGATGCGGATATGGAAAAGGGGAGCATGAGAATCGAACCGAATGTGTCATTAAGAAAAGTGTCAAAGGGTCAAGCGTCAAGTGTCAGGGAATTACCTTCCTACAAGGTAGAACTCAAGAATATTAATTCATTCAAATTTGCTGCAGCCGCAATCGAATATGAAATAAAACGTCAATCGGAATTACTCGATAAGGGAGAAACTCCCGCCCAGGAAACCAGAGGGTGGAATGAGACGAAAAATCAAACTGTTTCCCAAAGGTCCAAAGAAGAAGCCCATGATTACAGATATTTCCCTGAACCGGACTTACCTCCGTTTGTTTTTAATCAGGATTATTTGCTTGAGCTTAAAAAAGAATTACCCGACTTGCCTGACCAAAAATTGAAAAGCTTTAAAGATTTAGGTTTGTCTGATTATGATGCTGAAATATTGAGCCGTTCAAAGGATCTTGCGGTGTATGCCATGGGAGCAATAAAAGCTGGCGAAAAAGCGGGTATTACAGCAAAAAAAATTGCAAATGAAATAATAAATAAAAAGCCGGATATCAATAATATTCTGCCGGCCAAGCTTGTTGCCAAAATATACCAGTCGGCCCAAACGTCGGATTTATCCGACGATGAGCTAACTAAGGCGGTTGAAGAAGTCTTAAACGAAAACCCTAAAGCTGTAACGGATTTTAAGGGCGGAAAAGAAAATGCCTTTATGTTTTTAACTGGCCAGGTTATGAAAAAACTCGGGAAAAAGGCAGAAAGCTCAAGGGTGAGGAAAATTTTAATTGAAAAATTGAAATAATTATGGATTCAGATACAGAAAAAGCAGGAGCAGTCGGTATTCATGTGGGTGAGATTGTAGGAGAACCGGACAAAAAAGGTAATTCGGATAGAGTGGGCTATTTTACAGAAAGTCTTCTTGAAGATTTAAATAATCTTTCACCGGCACAACTAGCACAAAAGTGGGGCCAAAAGCTTGCTGCTTTGGAATCAGAAAGATATGAGGACCCGGCAACCGGACTCAAAGTGAAGGAGGCAGGCAAAATATTACTTCAGCGCGAAATAGATATTGCCAGACAAAACGGCAAAGATTTGGCACTTGTTTTGATCGATCTTGACGGATTTAAGCAAATAAATGACACGCAGGGCCACGCAGCCGGCGATGAAGCGATCCAGATACTCGCAAATTATCTTGAACACCAGACCAGCAGGGAAACAATAGCCTGCAGATTTGGCGGTGACGAATTTTTCTTAATAATGCCAGGCTCCCCCAAAGAATCTGCATTAGGGTTTAGCAGGAGGACTTTAAGGGAATTGCCAGGGCAGATGAGAGCGAAAGGCTTTAATACAACTCCATCAATTGGCGTATCTCTTTTTAGAAGCGATACTAAAGATTCTGAATCTATGATGAGAGAAGCAGACGAAGCTCTCTATACGGCAAAAGAAAAAGGCAAGAATCGCGTTGAAGTCTTCGGGGCCGAAGGGTAGAATTGTATAGAGAAAAAACCCGAAAATGGCAGATTTTGTCCACTTACATGTCCACACTGAATATTCACTTCTAGACGGCCTGTCAAAAATTCCGAAACTGGTTAATCAGGCCAAAGCTATGGGTATGAAGCACTTGGCCATGACAGACCATGGAGGCCTTTATGGCGCTATCAAATTCTTCAAAGAATGCAGGGGAAAAGAGATTAATCCGATAATCGGTTGCGAAATGTATATAGCAAAAAGATCATATAAAGACAAAGAAAGCGGAAAAGATAATGAAAATTATCACCTAACGGTTCTTGCCAAGGATTACATCGGTTACGAAAACCTGATGAAACTAGTAACGGAATCATACCTCCGGGGTTTTTATTACCGGCCGCGGGTTGATAAAGAATTTCTGGCAAAACACGCAGATGGTTTAATGGGACTTTCCGGCTGTAATTCATCGGAGATTTCTAGGGCCTTCGTAGAAGGGAATCACAAAAAAGCTTTGATACTCGCGAAGCAATATCAGCAGATATTTGGGAAAGAAAATTTTTTCCTTGAAGTGCAAAGGCATCTCTTTGGCAATTTTCTGACAGCCCACGAAAAAGGAGGAGAAATATATAACGAACTTTCGAGGATGAACCAGGAAGAAGAAAAAATAATAGCAGGTGCAAAAAAGATCTCCAAGGAATTAAAAATTAAACTCGCTGCAACCAATGATGTCCACTATGTGAACCAGGAAGATGCCCATGCCCAGGACGCGGTTGTCTGTATCCAGACCGGTAAAGTACTTTCGGATATAAAAAGGCTGAGAATGATTGATTCACCAACATATTACCTGAAGAGTCCGCAGGAAATGGCTTCTCTATATGAAGATATCCCCGAAGCTGTCAAGAATACTGTCGAAATTGCCGAAAAAGTACATATAGAAGTTCCCCTTGGTAATGTATCTTTCCCTAAGTTTGATGTTCCGAAAGAAACGACTCCTGACGAATATCTGAGAAAACTTTGCTTCGAACGAATTAGCGAGAGAGTTGAAAAAGTTACCGACGGAATCAAAGGACGGTTGGAGTACGAGCTTTCGGTTATTACTAAAAAAGGCTATTCAACCTATTTTCTCGTCGTTTCCGATTTTGTAAACTGGTCGCGCGAAAAAGGCATAATTTCCACAACCCGTGGTTCTGCTTCGGGCAGCCTGGTTTCCTTTGCCCTCGGGATAACGACAGTTAACCCGCTCTACTTTAAACTTCCGTTTGAAAGGTTTTTGAATCTCTATAGGCCGACATTGCCTGATATTGACGTTGATTTTGCCGACAATAGACGCGATGAGGTCATTGAGTATGTCAGAAAAAAGTATGGGGAAAATAAAGTAGCCCAGATCGGAACCTTCGGCACAATGATGGCAAGGGCCGCAGTGCGTGATGTCGCCAGGGTAATGGGCCTTCCGTACTCGAAGGCAGATAAGGTTGCCAAGATGGTTCCTATTGGCGCACAGGGCTTTCACATGTCCCTGGAAACAGCCAAAAGGTTAAACAGGGAACTGGACGAGTTATATAAACAGGACAATGAGGTAAAAGAACTTTTGGATCTAGCGGAAAAAGTAGAGGGAAATGTCCGGCATGTATCCGTCCATGCGGCCGGTGTCGTCATTTCCCCGGACGAGTTAACAAAATTTACACCCCTTCAAAAAGAAACATCGGGTGAAAAAATCATAACCCAGTTTGATATGTACGACATTGAAGAAACCGGTCTTGTAAAGATGGATTTTCTTGGGATCAGGAACCTTTCAATTTTAGGCGAAGCGGTAGAAATTGTCGCCAGGACCAGAGATGAAACGATTGACCTGACATCGTTGTCTTACGATGACAGAAAAGCTTTCGACATCATGGCCAAGGGCGAAACCATGGGTTTGTTCCAGTTGGGCGGTTCGGGTATGACACGCTATCTTAAAGAGCTTCGGCCGACAAATATTTTCGACATAATGGCGATGATTTCACTCTTTAGGCCCGGACCGATGAATTCTATTCCGGAATTTATAGAAAGAAAGCAGAACCCCAAAAAGGTCAAATATTTCGACAAACGCATGGAAGAATACCTCGATCAGTCGTACGGAGTTATCGTTTATCAGGATGACGTTCTTTTAACCGCAATAAATATCGCCGGATATAACTGGGAAGAAGCAGATAAATTCAGGAAAGCCATGGGCAAAAAAATTCCCGCAGAAATGTCCAGACAAAAGGAAAAATTTATAGAAGGCTGTATCAAAAACGGTTTGAACAGGAATAAAGCCGAGGAGCTTTTCAAACTTATAGAGCCTTTCGCCGCCTACGGTTTTAATAAGGCACACGCCGCATCATATGCCGTAATTGCCTACCAGACTGCATATATGAAAGCTAACTATCCTGTTGAATTTATGACCGCTGTCATGAGCGCAGAATCGGACGACAACGATAAAATTGCGGCAGCAGTTGCCGAATGTTCACGGATGGGGATCAATGTCCTACCCCCCGATATAAATAAATCCGAAACCGGTTTCACAATCGAGCAGGATGATAAGAAAAGATCGATAAGATTTGGTCTTTCCGCAATTAAAAACGTGGGAAAAGCAGCGATTGAAGCGGTTATTGGAGAAAGATCCCAACATGGTGATTATAAATCAATCGACGATTTTTTAAGAAGAGTAAACCTTCGGGTAGTTAACAAAAAAACACTCGAAAGCCTGATAAAGGCTGGCGCTCTTGATGGTTTCGGTAAAAGGAACGGCCTTCTGAAAATCCTGGAAAATATCAAAGCTTCGGGTTCATCGCTTACAAAAGTTATTGCCCAAGGCCAGAGTTCGCTTTTTGACGAAGCGGAAATGGAAAAGTCCAACTCTTCATCAAGGGCAAAAATTGATATGGACTCTATTGAAGAAGCACCAAAAGAGGAGATACTCTCGTGGGAGCGGGAATTACTGGGTTTATATTTAACCGAACACCCACTTGCAAAATTTGCAAAACGGCTATCGCAAGTATCAAGCATCCAGATTAATGAACTCGAGACCCTTTCCCAATCTAAATCGGTTAAGCTTGGAGGAATAATTTCCGCAGTCAGGACAACATTAACTAAAGTTCGACAGGAAGAAATGTGTTTCCTGAAACTTCAGGATTTAACGGGGACTATAGAAGTAATCGTTTTCCCCAGGATTTATAAAGAATCCAGGCATTTAATTGCGGCGGATAAAATTATTCTTGTTTCCGGAAAATTGGAAACGGAAGAAACTCCTATTCTGATTGCCGAAAAAATCACAACCATAGACGAAGAACAGTTAACGGAATTACCGATTGAAGATTTTTTGGAAATTTCAATTCCTAAAAATGCCGACAGAATCCTTCTTTCTAAAATTTACGAAGCCATAAAAGCAAATCCCGGGAAGGAAAAAATTTATTTAATACTTCCGGTTGAAAACGGATCATCCAGAAAGTTCTCAGTACCGTTCGGCGCATCCAGAAACCGTGACCTTGAGGAAGCTTTAGTTCATCTTGGTTGCAAAATTATAAATTGAGCCTGTATACTACTAGGTTATGAATCAACCGACTTTTAAAGTAGGCGACTTGGTAAAAATCGTTTTTAAAACACCTGCGGGTGCCAAAACAAAACCTACTCCTTTTGAGGGCACCGTTATATCGCTTCGGGGTGACCAGGACAATAAAACTTTCACCGTCAGAAAAATTTCTTATGCCAATGTAGCCGTGGAAAAGATTTTTCCATTGAATTCGGCCATTATCGAAGACATTAAAATTACTAAAAGCGGTACTGTCGGACGCGCAAAACTTTACCACCTGAGAAAAAAGAGGTAATGTCGGTACCCAACCTGTCCTTCGAAAACACCCTTTGGCGGAAAGGGGCTAACTATATAGCCGGAATTGATGAAGTCGGCAGAGGTTCCTGGGCCGGCCCGGTCGTTGCCGCAGGAGTAATTCTTCCCAAAAATTTTATAATTCCAAAAGTATTTGGAGACTCTAAACAGTTAAAACCCCTCCTACGTCGGGAATTGTCGAAATTTATCAAGGAGATTGCTGTAGCCTTCTTTATTTCTGAGGTGAGCGTTTCTCAAATTAATAAAATAGGAATAGGTGAGGCTTCCCAGGTAGCTTTCAGGCAGGTTGCAAAATTTTTAATTCCAAAGCCTCAGTTTATTTTAATGGACGCATTTTACATAAAACATTTGAGCCGTAAAAACCAAATGGCCATAAAAGGAGGAGACCAGCTTTCTGCTTCTATTGCCGCGGCATCAATAATTGCCAAAGTCTACCGCGACACGCTGATGAAAAAATTATCCAAGACCTACCCGCAGTATGGATTTGGCAAACACAAGGGGTATGGAACAAAAAATCACCAGGAAGCAATCAAAACTTACGGTTTTTCCAAAATCCACAGGACCTCCTATAACCTGGGTTATCTCTTTCAGTGAAAAACACGCTCGGTAGAATAGGTGAGCAATTGGCAGCAAAATATCTTTCGGGACTTGGCTACAAAATAATCGAAAGAAATTTCAGGATTAGGGGAGGGGAGATAGATATTATCGCACTCGATGGCGCTACTCTTGTGTATATAGAAGTCAAAACTCGCTCATCCCACCAATTTGGCCTTCCGGAAGAAGCTGTGACCCCATGGAAATTAAAATTTCTGGAAAGAGCCGCAAAATTTTACCGTAATAATCGCAAAAAGTTGAAATTGCCCGAATTGGAGAGAATTGATGTTCTGGCTGTAGACTTAATCAACCAAAAACCGCAATTCCGTTTAATCAAAAACGCTTCACTTAATTTTTAATAAGTCCGAAAGGCTCTTTCCCGCTGAAAACGTTGATAATATTTTGTGCGGCAATTTTACTCATAGCAATTCTTGTTTCAAGTGTAGCCGATGCGCTGTGAGGTGTCAGAATTACATTCGGAAGAAGTCTCAGCGCTTCGCTAATATCAGGTTCGTGCTCAAAAACATCCAAGCCGGCACCCGCAATCTTATTTTCAGAAAGCGCCCAAATTAATGCCTCTTCATTCACAATCGCTCCTCTTCCCGTATTGACTAAAATCGCGCCTTTTTTCATCAGCTTAAACTGTTCTTTTCCTATTAGATGTTTCGTTTTATCGTTCAAGGGGCAGTGGATTGAAATAAAATCAGCTTCCGATAAGAGCGTCTTTAAATCGCAGAATTTTGCACCGTATAACAATTCAAAATCTTCGCTCTTTTCAAGATCACAATATAAAACGTTCATTTTAAAACCTTCATAGGCAATATTTCCGACAAAAGTTCCTATTTTCCCAAGTCCGATAATTCCTATTGTTTTACCCCAAACCTGCGGAGAAACAAATGCATAAGGATCCCAGCGCTTATATTTTCCCAAGCGTACGAATTTATCAGCTTCAACGACCTGTTTTGCGCAAGCCAAGATCAGCATAAAAGTATGTTCGGCAACCGATTCGCTTGCTGCACCCGGCGTATTTGTAACTACAATTCCTCGTTTTTTAGCAGCTGCAACATCAATGTTGTCGTATCCCACTCCGTAATTCGAAATTATTCTGAGTTTTTTCCCGGCGGAGGCGAGAACTTCACCGTTAATTTTATTTGTTACCAGTGTAATTATTCCATCGTACTCGGACAAAGCCTCTTTAAGCTCTGCGCTTGTCAGCTCGTTCTCATTTTTATTAACTTCAACCTGAAAATTATTAGCGCGGAGCGCAACCAGTCCTTCTTCCGGAATTCTGCTGCAGACAAAAATAGAGGGCATTAGTAATATTCTAAAGTTTTACCGCGGCAAAATCACTCATAACACTTCTTCCCTTTTCAACTTCGCTTAACGTAAGAAGTCCGCTTTGGGGACCCAAATGCTTAATAACGGATGCAGAATTTATAGTTCCCCATACTAAAGCTTCCTCAAAGGTTTTACCTAAGCGAAGGGCAGAAATTAATCCGGCGGAAAAAGCGTCTCCGGCTCCCGTTTTTTCAACTACTTTAATGGGTAATACCCCAAGCTTTAGATCAACAAGGCCGTCGCTGGCATACGAACCGTCAGCACCGTCAGTTACTACAATTTTCTTGGGGCCCAAAAGATGAAGCTGTGAAAGTAGTTTCTTAATATCAACCTGATCCTTTTGGTCGATGTCGAGAATTTTCTTTGCTTCTTCCAGGTTTATAATCAGAACCTCGCATTTTTCCAGGATTCTCGGATAACGTTTAACGTCCGCCTTGATTTGTAATGTTCCCGGGCTATAAACAAGTTTCGCACCCCGCCTGTCTACATACTGGCAGATTTCCTCAACAATATTTGAACTTGTAAAACTTTCGGCTACGGAAGTAAAGTAAAGCCAATAGGTATCTGCCAAATTGGGGAGTCTGTATGACCAGTCCTGGTGGTATACAAATGCGGTTCTTTCCCCCTGAAAGGTCAAAATTACGGAAAGGTTAGAATCCATCTTCTCGTTCATTACAACGTATTCCGTTGAAACCCCTGCATTCACAAAAACCTCCATGATTGCTTTGCCGGCGGAATCCCCTCCGAGGTTTGTATAGATTCCCGTGGAAAGCCCCAGCTTTTTGCATCCCACGGCTACGTTTGCGGCATTGCCTGCAACACCGTGGCCAATAGCATCAACCGGAATCTTGTCACCGTAAGTAACGCAGATTTTACATTCCTCATGATGAATATCGCATTGAACGGACGCGTCATGTACTTTGATAAAAGTATCGATTGTAGAGTCGCCTATCGTTATAACGTCAAAAGGCTTGCTGTTAGAATCGGGCATATCAATTTAAATCGAAAAAGTTCTGCTTGTATGTTCGTGGGCAAGATTATTAACCTGAAGTTGAAATTCATCGATAGCACCAACCACTTGTGACGGACTGTTTACGATCCTAAAAACCTTCCTTTCTTCCGGGCGTATATACATTCCTTTGGTGAATGCAAAAATAATCTCCTGCCAGAAGTCGCCGTATAAAATCAGAGGCTTATGATGGCCGAAATGAAGCCTTGCCAAGCCCCATGCCATCCCGAACTCCGAAATCGTTCCTGTTCCTCCGTTAAAAATTATGTAAATCTGTCCGAGTTCCAATAGTTTGAGCGTTCGCTCTAAATAATTGGAAAGTATAATCAACTCATCAACCTTATTCGTCTGGTCCCGGCCTTCAAAAGCCGGTAAATCCTTTGGCAAAAAAGTAACACCGATAACATGTCCGCCGACGCTTTTGGCTCCCATTGTGGCCGCTTTCATAACTCCGGGGCCAGCCCCATTAACCACGGTATAACCTTCTAACGCACAGAGGCGTGCTACTTCATAAGCGGCTTTGAAAGGTTCGTCTGATTCCTTTGCGTCGGCATAACCCAAAAAAGTGACATTTTTGATAAGCTTATCGGCAGGCATTACTAAAAAGAAAGCTTGTTGCTTCTCCTTATTTAATTGTTACTTACTTGTGCAGCCTTAGCAAGTTTCTCGTAAGCTAGTGAATAATCATCGGAATTATGCAAAGCTGAAGTTGCAACAAGAAAATCAGCGCCAGCCTCAACTAGTTTAGGTGCGGTTTCAAAATTAACCCCAATGTCAATTTCGACTGGAAGTTTAGGGTTTAATCTTTTTGATTCTTTTATCCTCCCGTAAACCGCCTCCTCCAATTTTTTGCCGGCAAATCCCGGGCTCGCAGAAAAAATGCATAGAAAATCGACATCATCCATATAATGCAGAATTGCTGAAACGGGAGTTTCGGGATTAATTGAAAGCCCTGCTTGTTTTCCGTATCCTTTTATCAGATAAATATCCTGTCCTGTATCAGTATCGACTTCAAACGGGAAAATAATCCGCGAAACATAGTCTAAATTTCCCAAATCATTTATATAATTTTGCGGGAATTCAACCATAAGCTGGACTTCCAGCATGCTCGAAGATGGATATCTTTTAACAATGTCCAGTCCTATGGTGTTATTTGGAGCAAACTTCCCGTCAATAATGTCAACCTGTATAAGATCAGATACATGCTCAGCCCTAAGTAGCCTCTGATGGTAGTCGCGTTCATCATCGGTTAATATCCCTGGTACGATTTTTGCCATGTTTCAGCCTCCTTCCCTGCGTTATCATGATCGAGTAGATAACTTTCACCTTGTTGAGGAATTTCACACAAAAGCTTGAGTTCATCTTGCATTTTTTTAGCAAGAACCAAAGATTGATCTGCTTCTCCGTGCACAAGAAAAACTTTTTTCAACCCCTTAATTTTTGAAACCCATGAAATGATTTGCGGCATATCCGCATGAGCGCTGTAAGATCCAATCGCCAGAATTTTTGCGCGTACCTGAACTTTCTGCCTGAAAATTTTAACTTCCTGCGCCCCTTCGAGAAGTCTCCTGCCGAGGGTTCCTCTTGCCTGATAACCTACGATTAACAATGTATTATTTTCGTCCGGTAAATACTTCGCCAAATGAAACAAAATTCTGCCGCCGTTCATCATTCCGGACCCGGCAATGATTACCTTAGGGTTTGGGGCTTTATCGATTGCTTTTGACGCCTCAACGGTAGAAGTTTCTTCAAACCGTGCCTGTCCGAAAAAGTCATTATCAGGATGCTCACGTTTGAGCTTTTCGCTGAAATATTCGCTGTATTTTTTGTAAACATCGGTTACTTTTTCGGCCAAAGGACTATCAAGAAAAAACTTTGGCTTGTCGCATTTTTTTGTTGTGCAAAAATCGTCAATGTCGTGTAAAAGTTCCTGGGTACGCTCAATAGCAAATGTTGGAATCATGAGAACAGATTCTGATTCCATAACAGAAGTAATAATATTTGCGAGCTTTTCTTTTCTCGAGAGAATATCTTCGTGGATCCTTCCACCGTAAGTGCTTTCGCAAATCAGATAGTCTGCATCAGTCCAAGTGTCCGGAGGGTTTAATAAAAGAGAAGGGGTATTTCCCAAATCGCTAGTGTATACCAGTTTTCCATCCGCGCTTTCTACTAAAAGTGTTGCTGAACCTAAAATATGCCCCGCGTTTTTAAATGTAATATCGATTCCGTCGGAAATTCTTAATTTTTGGTCATAATCAACCGGCACAACAAGATCCATCAGTTGTTGGATGTGTTCTTTTGTGTAGAGTGGGGGACTATTATCTTTTTCTGCCTCTTCGCGCATTAATTTTTCGCAGTCTTCAAGAACCAGTCGCGCAAGTTCTTTCGTAGGGCTGGTGCAGAAAACTTTTCCCGAGAAGCCATCTTTTATAAGTTTAGGAAGCCTGCCCGTATGATCCAAATGCGCATGGCAGACGATTACAAAATCAATTTCAGCGGGGTTGTAGGGAAAATCCTGATAATTTCTTTCCTCCGCCATTTTTACACCCTGGAAAAGCCCGCAGTCTAATAGTATTTTCTTGTCAAAAATTTGTAGGAGGATGTTAGAGCCCGTTACTTCGCGGGCCGCACCAAAAAAGGACAGACGCATATTTTAAGTATCAAGTATCCAAGTGTCAGGTATCAAGTATCAAACTAGGAGATTTTAAGGACTTCGTCGAGTCTTGCTTTATCAAAGCCTAGAATTTGAACTCTACTGCCGTCTTCTTGCTCTATGACCGAAAAGGGAACACCAAGCTGCCCGCTCATGGCAATCATCTCCTGCGCTCTTTCGGGGTTTTCGTCAACCAAAACTTCTTCAAACGCTATTTGTTTGGAAGCAAAATAATCCTTTTCCATCTTGCAGAAAGGACAAGTCCTTGTTGTATAAATTATAATTTTCGCCATTAGTTTATTTTATTTGGTATTTCGGAAAATTATCAAGGATTTACTAGTGTGACTTTACTAATAGTCAAAGAGCCTCCGCTTTCGTGATACCTTGTATATTTTGTGACCCTTACAGTATCACCAGGTTTTAGGCTGTGGCCGGCTTCTAAAGGCTGCCAGGCTTGCGCCATTCCCTCTTTAGTTTCGTAGCAAATAATTCCTACGGAACTATTACCTTTTGCCCCCCGTTCAGAAGCAGCCTTAATATCCGCCAGGGTTCCAACAAAGGACTCTCCCTCTTGAAATTCACCTCTTGCAAATGATTCTTCAATTTCAGGCTGCCTGCTCATTTCCTGAAATTCTATCAGTAATTAAATAAAAATTATACATGCCTAGCTTATTAACTAAAATTTAATTTACCGCACAGGAATTTTTATTTAAAAGCGCGTTAAATCCGCACCAGCTGACTAATGCTTCGTAAAAGCAGAATCCCGAAAAAAACAAAATTATTGGACTCCAGTTAAAAAGTCCCAAAAGAAGCAGGATTATTCCCAAAAAAAGCCGAATAAGCCTGTCCTGCGCGTTTATGTTTTTCAAAGAACGACGGTTAATATTTTTGGAAGAAAATTTTTTTAGCACAAGCTTGTATGTATACCCAAAAACAAAAGACAGGGTATAAACTAAAATAAATACTCCGACTTTGGATTCATAAACATTCATAAGAAATTAATTGTACTATTTAATAATTAATTAAAGCTAAGAATTTGTTTTATTGAAAAGTAGAGTGTTTACAGAGGACATTTAAAGGCGGATCATAAAAAATGTACTCCGCCTAATAAATATCTATTTGGCAGCTTCTTCTGTTTTAACTTCCTCTGAAGCTTTTTCGTCAGTAGATTCTGTTTTTTTGTCTTCGTCTATCATATATTTCACCTCCTCCTAAAACTTTTTTAGTTTTACTAAGCTCGTTATTAACCAGATCAAGAAGCTGGTCAGGGTTATTCATAAGGTTTAATTCAATCCAGGAATCATAAACGTTGTGTCTTTTTAGTGTGTTGATCTCAGAATCAAAAAGTTCGTTATCCAGCAAGAAAAATTCCTTGCCAAAATCTATGGCTTCGGTTTTATCAAGCCTAAAACTTGTCGGTTTTATTTTTTTGACCAAAGCCATGCACTCCGATGAAAGGAACCTGGAAAGATATTCAACTGTTGCGAAACTATTCCCCTGGCACCAGGAAGTAAGCCAGTAAACCGAATAATTGGAAAGTATGTAACTAAGAAACGTAAAAAGATGCGCAGACGGTGTTACGCCCCGGGTCAAAATTACCCCGTCAATTTCCAGATATAGATTCTTTTTTCGAGCGCTCATTCATGCTTTCTAATAGACAAACGTTAAAGCAGTACCTTTTTTATTTGCCCGGCCGGTTCTGCCGATTCTGTGAATATAGTCGTCATATGAAGCCGGCATATCAAAATTAATTACATGGCTGACGTCCTCTATATCTAGCCCCCTGGAAGCAACATCGGTTGCTAAAAGAATCCGTATTTGGTTCTTTTTAAACATATCAAGAGTCCTCTGTCTTTGGCTCTGGCTTTTATTTCCGTGTATAGCACCGGCTCTAAAGCCGCGGCTTGAAAGTTCGTTGGTAAGTTTTTGGACTCCCCGCTTTGTCCTTCCGAATATTAATACTTTTTCAAATCCGTTTTGGATCAAAAGATCATGAAGCTTGTCCACTTTCTGTTCGTTTCCTTCAACTTTAACGATATCTTGTGTAATATTTTCGAGGGTGTCGTTTTCTTTGACGGACACCGTAACGGGGTTTTTAACAAACGAACTGATGATTTCCTGGACATCTTTAGAAATTGTTGCGGAGAAAAAAAGCGATTGACGCTTAACAGGTAAAAGAGAAATAAAATATTTGATGTCGCCGATAAAGCCGATATCGACCATGCGGTCGGCTTCGTCCAAAACAACGTTATTAAACTGTGAAAGGTTTAATAATCTTTGATTGATACAATCCCTGATCCTGCCCGGTGTTCCAATAACAAAAGCGGGATTTTGCAGCAGGTCGATCCTTTGCTTGTTAAGGTTTGTACCTCCGATGCAAAGTGCAGAAAAAATGCGCATTCCCTTAGCAAATTCGTTTAACTGTTCGTATATCTGCAAAGCAAGTTCTCTGGTTGGGGAAACAATAAGTACTTTTTGGGTGTTATCTTTATAGACTTTATCGATTAAAGGTGCAAGAAAAGCGGCAGTCTTACCCGTACCCGTGTTGGCAATTCCAATAACATCTTGCCCTGCACAAATAGCGGGTATCGCTTTATCTTGGATCGGAGTAGGGGAAACGTATTTTTTATCAGCAATATTCCTTTTAATTTGAGCATGCAGCGCAAAATCTTCGAATCTATGCTCGGCAATGTAAACGGGTTTTTCAACGGTTTCGGCTGATTCACCCAAGGACCTTCCTGCCGTAATAGCCCACAACAAATCCTGGTTTGGTTTATTTTTTGGGGGAGAAGAAAATCTTCTGGGGAAATTTCTTCTCGGCCTGAATGATCTGGACATATGTGTGTAATTTAACAATTGAAGCAACTAATCCGCTTAAGTAAGAAGGTTATTAGTGAAAAGGGAGAAAGA
>Ga0066639_10001877_pt1 | contig 18475 bp, 12 predicted proteins | sample CryGeyCG2114_010_2_FD_59504 | JGI IMG/M metagenome (GOLD analysis project Ga0066639, IMG submission 59504) | Groundwater microbial communities from aquifer - Crystal Geyser CG10_big_fil_rev_8/21/14_0.10 | ecosystem: Environmental > Aquatic > Deep subsurface > Groundwater | place: USA: Utah...
AAATCGGTTTAGCCTCTGAGAGCGCCATGGTTCTTCCGGAAGGTCGATTTCGTGTTCGCGCGGTGGGAGTATTCACGGGTCCCGTATCACAGAGTTTCAATTCTGAAGGCGAGCTTGAATTGCTCTCGCACTCAATGAACCGTAGTGTGACCCTTGAAGACATAAGGTCACAAAATTCTAGTTTGGATCAGTTGGCGTCTGCTGTTGGTAGCTTCGATCCAGGATTGGAAAATGAACTACTCAATACGAACTTGGAAATGAACGGAAGTTTATCAATACGTTCTTATTTGATGGCAGTTGAGTATGGTGTCACGAAGGATATCACTATTGGAATTCGAGCACCGATTGTATATCGAGGTGCCACTGCTTCGTTTGATGCACAGAGTGTGAATAATGCCGAGTACGTTGCACAAAAAATAGGTGGCGTGATTCAAGATTCAGCTGTTGACGATGGTTTGAAGCAGTTGGCTAATCAAAAATTCGACAAAGCATTTTTTGAAAAGGCGGTTTTTTCAAGCAAAGGATATGACGTCCCATCTGATTTTGAGAAAACTGAAATTGGCGACGCCGAATTTGGAATGAAATGGAATTTTTTAAAAAATAGTAAATGGAGCTTAAGTGCTCTTTGGGGCGGGAGAGCTCCAACCGGCAGCACCGCTTCATTGACCAATTTACTGGATCAGGGAAGTGGAAACGGTGCCTGGGCTACGGCACTTCAATTATTTCAAGATTACGAAGTCGCATCATGGGTAACGGTAGGTTCCGCACAGAAAATCACCGCACATTTTCAGGATACTCGCGAACGAGCCGTTCCATTAGACGAAGCTGATAGTTTGCCAAGCTTGCTCCCCGAAAACGGTCAAGTTGAAAACGTCACGCGAAAGCAGTCTCCTAAATTAGAAACTGAACTCTCTGGAACGTTCTACCCGTTTGGGAGTCGAACGATTTCATTTTGGAGCGCTTATCAATACCGGTATAAATCGAATGACGAGTTCACTGGACCCACTCCAGGCAAGCGATACGATCTTTTGTCTGAAGGAACGGAATACGTGACTCATTACGGAGAAATCGGAGTTGGATATTCGTCCATCCCGGCGTTTATTGCAAAAAAGATGGCCGTCCCATTTGAGATTAAAGCTCTTTTTAATACGCCGTTGCGAGGCAAAAATTCAACGCTAGTGAGTTATGGTCGATTAGATTTAATCGTATATTTTTAGAAAATTTTAGACCTGGAGTAGTCAATGATTCGTTCGAAAGCAAACTTAGTAATATTTTTAGCATCCTCTTTAACATTGGGTCTTGCGTGTTCCCGAGAGGAGGCAACTCCAATCAGTCGAACTGAAATTACTCAGCGAAGTGCCGAGCAAGGAGAATTCGTAGAGGGCGATGTTGCGCTCAATGCGCCGGCAATATTTCCGGATTCTAGCGCGTTGGCTTGCGATCATTTGAACAACTTGGGAACGGATCGAAAGGATACGCATCGATTTTCTCTTTTTGGGCACATTGGAGCCGATCAAAACGGACGTATCGAAATCAGTCAATCACCGTTCCTTCGCCTAATTTTGGCCGAAAAATTTCAGGTTCCTTCTGATAACGAATTTTATCAGATGGCTAAGGCTAAATATGATTCCGGAGAATTGTCTTGGACAAAATGGCAGCTACTCAGAGCTGCAAGGCAAATTGCACCAGGTAAATATCAAACCATTAAATTTGATTCTATCAATGAAGAGTTATTGAAAAAATTTCCTGGACTATACGGCGGTGTTGACCCAGTAAGCAGCGCAGTTTTTTCATCATTAGTATTGAAAATAAAAGGTGTTGATCTCATGAATGATTATGAGATTACAGACGCGTTAACCGCATCGTTGCCTCTTTGGACTTCTGTATCGGCATCTGATTCGTTCTCGGAGAATATTCGAACTGATATTGGTGCTGCATTGAACGGTTTATACTCTGATAGTCTTAAAGAGCAAGTGTGTGGCTTTGTTTTGATTCAGAGATCCTTTGGACAGTTATTGACATTAAAGGGCTACCATTCACCCAAGGTAATTGACTTTGACGATGGTAGCGAGGGCATTAGGCCCCTTTCTAAAGCCGATCCTTACATCGAAAAGCAGGTTCAACCCGGCACATTTTTTAGCAGTTTGCGTGGAAAGCCAATTGCGCTCACTTCCGCAATGATTCAAAACTATGATCCGGCGGTAGAGCTATTGATTCCACAATTGCCACCGATGGTGGGATTTGACTTGAACGGTCGTGGCCGAGTTGCAGAGGCTTTAAATCTTTTGGAAAGTTTCATGTATTTTTACGACGGAACTTCGCCGGGAAATGAATTGGCTCAAAAGAATGCCAAATACTTACTTGGAGACATAGAAAAAGACACCAATGCATTGCTCCCTGCCGACGCGCATAAGCTTGCACTGGGTTTGATGGTTATGGCATTCAAAAATATGGGGGCCATTCACATCAAAAAAATCGATTCGACAGGAAAAATTGCAGCGTCCGCTAAGAGTGTAAAGGGTATAATGCTTGCAGATTTGTCAGTAGGCGGAGATCAGCAACGGCCAAGTGATCAAATTATTCGAGTGGAGGACGTGGCTCGACTGAGTCGAGTTATTGTTTACCTTCAAAAGAGTTTAAAGACCCTTACAACGTTGAGTCGTGAAGAGCTTTTAGTAAAAAATTCTGCCTACACAGATGAAACATTGGTTTCCCTGCTGGGTAAATACGCGTCTGTTGCTGAATCAAATGATCGGCATGCTTCGTCGCTAATTGGAAATTTAGAGTCATTACAGTTGCCCGTTGCGATGCTGATGAATCGATTCCTTAGTTCTAGTGACGAATGTTTTCAATACCTCAGCTGGAATTCTAATACTGGAAATGTGACGCGTTCCTATGCAGAATGTACGCCCGAACAAGTGAGTAGCCTAAGTCAGGCGATGAAGCTCATGGGGAGGGCAACGCGGTCTGATGTTTTGGTGACTCGATCAAAGAGAATTCATTAATTTAATGCGCACTGCAATGAATTTGTAGATGGCCAAAATGAATAGATTTATCTAGACCTTACCTTAAAGACAGATTGCGTTATTTTTTTTACTAACTGCCAGCTTTGATGCTCTGTTCAGGATCTGTTAGAAGCATCTCCAATGAATTCGGTGAAACATCTTTTTTTAACTTTAGGCCTCGTTTTGATTTCAGTTATCACACCGTCCCCGGTATCGGCAACATGGAGCCAGCCTTCGCAAAGCTGGCTGCAAAAGTTTCGGGATGCTCCACCGCGGTTTTCCGATGGGATGGTGTCAACCGCCTGGGGCGGAATATGGCGGATTGAGCAATCGCTGCAAAATAAATTTTATATTCCAATGGTTGAGACTCATTACCCGTCCAATTATTTCAAAAAATCTCGGATCAAAGTGTTTGAAGTATTAAGAAAAACAACGGTAAGGCAAGTTGAGGAAGTCGCAATGGCACCGTTGATTGTCTATTTACCTGGAATCTTTGGAAGGGGAAACTCAGGCGGCGGAAGTAAGACAGCGTATGACTATTACGCTCGAGGCTATCATGTTCTGATTGTGCCAAATCCAATTAGTACAGATTATTTAGGTGATCGCCCTAGCTACAAATTTGGTGATCTCACGACCGATGGTGACGTCGTGATTGAAGCCATTAAAAATTTTATCGCAAAAAACAAAAAAGTAAAATGGGTGGAGCTCGTATCTGAGAGCTATGGTAGCTATTTTTCGTTGGTTGTTTTGAATCGCGATGTCGAACGCCTTATTAGAAGGACCACGTTGGTGTCACCTCCGATCGATTTGGTGAATTCGATGGATAATTTTGACCGTTTTTTTGATGAGAGCGACGAGGAATACCATTCTATTTGCGCCGGGAAAAAGCAGTTTTCGCATTTTGTATGGGATATGATTACCGGGGCCCAGGACAGCGATTTGGATTCGTCGACGTCTAGGTGTGCAAAACCGATCGTATCATGGTGGTCGTTTCATCGAAAAATGATTCAAACAGCAGAGCTTCTAAGAAGTCAGTCTCGCGGAGAGGGATACCATTTTTCAGATCAGGAGCGCCGGGATTATCGGTTTAGTCATTTCTCAAAAGAATTTACTCCGGATCAACCTCAAGGCGATCCAGAAATTCGAAAACTTGGCACCTTGGAGTATTGGATTTCGCAATTACCGAGCGACCAACAGAATCGTGTGCGAATAATCGCTTCCGAAGATGATCCAATCAACGAGCGAGTTGATTGGGATGGTCTCGAAGCTCGATACCTTGATTCCTCAAACTTTATTAAGCTTCCCTGGGGCGGGCACGTTGGGTTTATTATGCTAAATGAGTATCAATCGCTTTTAGACATCAACTTTTGATAAATTTACGTTTATTAGGCCGACTGATTTAAATAGGCTCCTTGGTTTAGGTATGCCTGGAGCATTTTGCGATCCTTTGAGTTCATTGCCACAAATCGAATACCTACGCCTGCAGGATGGTGGCCCGATGCCAATTGTTTTCGAACGACTTCTCCTCGGCAGTTTAGAATTTTTAGCTGATCAAGACTCAGGCGAAGCGAAACGGACTGCCCAATCCGAATCTCCTTTAATTTTCGAATCTGTTGATGAAGTGGTGAGTGGGGGTCGATTGGCACGAAGACCCCTGTTTCGGACAGGTCATGGGTAGAGCCACTTATTTCGGATCCATTAACTGGTTTTAGCTTGGATGGCACTCTGATCCGTCGCCTGGCGGGAGTTTTCCACCATCTAAGACTGCTGTTTGCGATTGCATTGCGAGATTCTGGCGTGAGAAGAAAGACGTGAAAAAACGAAAGCAGAACCCAACTTCCTATTAGTACCGATGGATTGTAATTAGTATTGTAGGAAGCGATTAGATAGTTATTCCAAGCGGTAATCAATAGAAACGCTGGGACGACGTAAACAATTGGTTTGACGACGGCGTAAAGCAGGGCTGCGCCAATCGCGGCGGTAATCATGATCAACATATTTGAAGGGGATATTTTTCCAGACACTTCAAATATATTTTGCGGCCAAATCCGATACATCATCATAATTTGTAGAGGAATTGAAATTGCAATTACAATATAAAGATAGGCTAGGTAGTTAAATATTTCTGGTTTTTCTTTCATGGTATTCTTTCCTACTCCTTGGAATTATCTTTCTGATGATAGCAAAGGCTCATTATATTGTTAACGTAGTGTCGAGCGGCTGTCAGAGATCGATCTTCAAGCCATCGTTCCCCTTTTCTTTTCAATGCGCGTTTTACGCGGGTCATGCCAGAGTTATAGCTAGCAAGTACCAGCTGTGAGCGGTGAACTTCTGGATTCCCTGGAAATTCAGAGATAAAATCATTGAGTTTCTGGTCATTCCATTTTTCTTCTAAAATTGATACGTATTCTAAGCCCCCACGTATGGAGAGGGTTGGATTTAGGCGCCATTCATTCGTTGAGTTCGCTTTTCGATTTAAAATAAGCGACTTCATGCCTATGGCCGAGCGGGAATTAAAATTAGGATAGCGTGGCCATTCAGGAAATCGTCCAATAATTTCTGCTTCTGCAATGGGAGTCATTTGAGTCAGTCCAACGGCTTTCGCCCAGCTCACCGCTTTGGGGTTGAATCCGCTTTCCTGAGCAATAAGTGCTGCAAGTAAACTTGGGTTAAAGTTATTTTTTGAGGAATTGAGTTGAATTGCGCGTAGAATGCCGGGAGAAATATTGAAGGATGATAGGCTTTCTCCTGAAATTGGATCATCTGCGCTTGTGATGCAAAAGGGTTGACCGTAGTCTTTTGATGAGATTGATCCATTTGGGGAGGCATAATCAATTCTAATCCGATGCCCACTTCCAGGACTCAAATAAAGATTTCCATAATTAATATCGATTTCGTTTTTTGTATTGTTCCATTTTGTTTCTGACTGAAGAAAAAATGACTCAGTAATATCTATTCCATCGTAGTAAACGGTTAGGTGTGCGGGGTCTGATATCCAGTTTCTAATCTGCTCAAGGTGAGCATCAGACAGTAATGTCACGTCCGATTTCCTCCAAAAAGCATCCTGGATATGAATAGTGAAATTACTTTTTTCATGAAACATCTGCCGCTCTGGAGAGAGGCGAATTTTGGGTGTCTGATGAGCGAGTCCACGGATTTCAATCGGAGTGGTCGGCGTATCGACTGAGTCGTTCGGCGGTAGGAGGGAGTTGACTGCTCCCAGCGGAGTGACAGGACCCGCGCAGGATTGTACAGCCAGGCCTGAAACCCCCCAAAAAAAATAGAGGAGGGGCGTGGGGACTCGGGTTGATTTTAGATTACTCATGAATTTTATCATTATTAATAAATATTAATAATTGTGAATCTATGTGTCAATAACAAATATAACCACCTATTTTTATTGGACTTAACTGTCCGGGAACCGGGGCTTTAGGGTTTTGTTCAACGCTTTTGCAACTGACCGATGGGTAGTCAATGGGACGTTAGTGCCGATTAAAAGTTTGCAATAAAAACAATGAGTTGAGCTCGATTCGGGCGGCATGAAAGATGCATTACATGGGGCATCATGAAAAAAATAATTGCTGAGCGAAAACGAGCGGTGTGGATTTGGTTTTTATTAATGGGTGCGGTGGCTATTTCTAGCTTTAAGGCTTTCGATAGTGGGAAACTGGAAGTGAAGCCACTAGCGCCGAGGTCTATTGCGGCATCTAATGCGAATGAGAAGGATGAATTATTTTTCGGGATCGGCACCCTGGGTTCGATTGAGGAACCGCTTAAGGGCATCGACGCCAATTCAGAGGAAGTTCAGGTTATTCGCAAAGAGATTCGCGCAATGGGTTCTGCACTGATTCTCTCCTCAATTAGATATGAATTTTTGATTCAGCTTACGAAAAATCCAATTCAATTTGATGACGGCACTGCTGCTTTATTGGGATTTAACTTGGATGCAGCCCGAGGAACGGTACGCGTGCCCGGCAATGTATTGCTTGATTATGTATCTGGAGTCGATCTTAAACTCGGTAGCCTGGATAGCGCTTTTGTTACTCAGCTTAAACCGGTAATGGAGTTGAGATCCGAGATGCTAAATAGAGGCGTGTCTGCAAATCTAACTGCTCAGCTAAATAATGGAATGATACATTTCACTTTGGGCCGAGGCGTCCTTCGCCCCATCGTGGGAGCGCACCTGGACGCAACTGGGCCGGCTCTTGCTATTGGTGCAGCGACTCGCAATAAATCAGGCCGAGGCACTAGAGTAATTATAAATATTCCAACCTGGTCTATAGTTTTTGGAAAAGACAATGAACTTTATGGATCAACTCAGCTCCGCTTACTATGCGGAATTACTCAATTTTGTCACAATCTATCTGTAAAATTACCTGGTGAAAATCATCTATTACCGAACGGAGATATCTGGGCATCCAAAGCAGTCAGGCGTGGCGATGACCTTTTCTACTTGTATCAATACTTAGGTAAAACCAAAGAAGATATCGAATCATTAGATAAAATTATAGATGTGCTTTCTCCGCTTTGGAGCAGCGAAAACAATCGATCGTTGTATTTTTCTCAAAGATCAATTCGCAGTTTAGAAAAATCTAAAAATCTTTCAATTTTTGCTGAATTTCTGGTCAAGAATAGAGATTCAATTCAGAATTTGTTGAATTTCCAGAAATCCACGTGGGACAGTGTTGTGATCGAAAAGCTTTTATCGAATCGTGAAAATGAATACCTTGCCGATCGTGGTGATATTGTCATTTGGAGCTTAGATCGAGAATTACCGTCGATAGAGAAGCTACAAAAATCCCAGTTGGCCCAAAGTGACAACGGTATGTGGGATAAATTTGGTGTTAAATTTATATTGGACGGTGAGTTAACGAATCAGGAGTCGTTAGGATTTCAGAAAATCCTTAATTATATTTTTTGGAACGGATTGGGTGAGAAAATTCGAAATCGCCAAATCATTGTGGGCGACGCTGGTTTTTTTAGAAATATATTAGAAAATTTAGGCCTCCGACCTAGTTTTTCATTGGAAGATTCTGATTCTTCCATAAGACTTCGAAAACGACTTTTAAGAGACGCAGCTGATTTTTATTTTGGCCCTGTTCGGATATCCGCAGAAAGTTTTATCGGTAATGAAGAAGTGCAGGATGCGGTAAAATGGCTTGAGACCGTAATTTCGGAATATCGACTCGAACATACGGGAACACGACGCGTAGAGTTCGTGAATCATTCAGAATTCAATCGCATCACAGCGAATGCGAAATCTGAGGCAGATCAAGCAAAAAGAGTTATCATTAAGTCTGGAGAAAACCTGTATATAAACGGAGGCCTTATCGGGTCCGAGCTTCGTGCGGCACGGCGATCCAAATCCTCAATGAATCATTTAGTTAAAAATTTGATCCGGCAAATTCACAGGGTTGACGGTCGTAACGATACATCGTATTTGCCTTCCTTTTTGAGCCAATTGCGAACTGCAAATGACAATCGGAAAGATTTTGTAATGTCGGCGGGTATTCAAAATGCCGTACTATTATATATTGACCCAGTCCTATTGAAGCCAGGACAGAGCGCAGTATTAAATGGCGTGAGCGGAGTTAAATTGGACTATATGATTACCGATGTTTTTGGAAAACCATCTCAGCTGATTGACGGGTATGGTTCTGAGTTTTCAGTATTTATTGCCGATGACCGTTCAGAAGTTAGGCTCACTATTACCGTGTTGCCTGAAGCCTACAGGTCTTTTAGCGTGAAAAGTGAATCTGATTTAGATGATCTTTCTAGAATTAGCCCTAGATTTCTGTTGACGCTGCGCGAAGTTCTGTTGGATCAAGTAGAAGATACAGACGAAATGAGTGCTGCATTGAGTATTGTTGCTAAACTCGATTCTAAGATTGAAACTCAAGTGAGTGAATCGAATTCACAGCGATAGAGCAGCAGACCAACGCTATTCACTACTCAGCACAAGGGTTTGATACGCCATTTGGAAGTCTGAACACTTCAGGGGGCATAACGCGCCAGCCCTTTTCGATCAGATTGTCGAGGCTATTGGATGGTTGCCATCGTTATCAATTATTTTGAATAGGTCGTTCCGTGATGCAGTTGTTGAAAGATAAACGATTGATCCGTCATCTGAATCCGTCATCTGAAATAGTACCGGATTGATACGTTCCCTGTTTTATAGAATAGAACTCAATTGGTCAAAATGGGTCAGTAGTGACTCAGAACATTTGATTCGAAATTTTGCAGTGTAAAGAGGGCGCTAATTTGTCATTGTGTCTAATGTCTAGACAGCCGGGCTTGGCGATGTATTCATCTAATGATTTGAAAAGATGAACGAATTTTGCCTAAATTCCCTGGTTCGATATTTGCATGTTTAGTAACGACGGATAAAGGATCCAGATAAGGGACACAGATAAGGGAGACAAGGATGTCACAGAGTCGAATTTCTACAATACTTTTTCACGGGATTGTATTTTTGGGGATAATTTCAATAATTGCATTAACTGGTTTTCAGGCATTCGCCGGTCCGTCGATTTCAAATCCATCGGGCATTGGTAGCGGATACGGTTATGGTTTGGATGGAAGTAGCGCAGCGGGAGGCGCTTCAGCTGAATCTGCTTATACCGATGCTATTCATGAGCTTAATGGTGAGATCATATCTCTTCGATCGGATGTGATTGGATTGGAGCGAGAGCTTCGAGAAGAAATGAGAAAACCAGACCGTAATCAAGAAGCAATAGCGAAGCTCGATAAGGAAATCGCCTATAAACGTCAGGACCTTCAAGGAAAATTGGACGAGCGAAATGCACAGCAGCAAGACCGGCTTCAACAGGCGGCTCAAGAGTTACAGAATAATCCGCAGGCTATGGCCGCACTCCAACAAGCCCTAGGTGGCCAGCAAGGAGCTGGACAAGGTAAGGGTGGCGGAAACGATAGTGGCCAGGGTGGCGGTGGCGACGATATGTTAGGAAAAATCGCAAAAGTACTTCCCGCAATCGCAGGAATCGCAGGCCTTGGCTTAGCCGCCAAGGCGCTTGGTGGAAACGCAAGCGAAGACGATGAAGCGGAGACGCCAGAAATGGCCGCCGCAGCTCCTGAGGAAAGTAAGGAGCTTTGCTACAAGTCTAAAGAAATTGATGAAAAGCACCGGACTGATGGTTTTTCTTGTGATAAAACTGAAGAACTCATCGCTGAAGGGGTGGTTGTGGATTCAATAGTTCGAGAAATTGGCGTTCAGGCCGTTAAAGACACCGCTGCGGAAAGTGTTACTGCATTGAATGGCGGAAACTTGGCTGCGGGATTGGACAAAGCGGTCGGAGCCGCTGCCTCCGCTGTTGAGAATAATCAAAAGCGGGCGCTCTTGAACAAAGCCATTGGTATAGGGATTCTTGATCGGGCGATTACTCACAAGACTTCGGGATTAGAGTTTCAAGAAGGAGCCTCTGAGCCAAAAGAAGGTTATGGTGAAGCTGACTATAAAAGAGCAAAAGAGGAGCAGCATAAATATCAAGTTAAGGCTGCTACGGCTGCAATGGCTAGAGCGATGCATGCTCAAGCGGCCGCAAATGACGCTGAATTAGCTGAAGCCGATCGTCAAAACGTAAGCGATTCGGCTCAGGATATTATTGCTTTGGCCGATGAAAATGGAGCAGATTCAAACGCCGCTATGGCAGTTGCTCCGTTGCAACCTGGGAATAATAAATAGACACTTCAAATTACTATGAATAAAGATTTAATTTTAGAATCACTAGTATCGGATATTAAATTGGAGTTGGAAGCACTCGAACGAATTGCGCGGGACGCGCATATGTCTGCTACTCATGGAGAACTTCAGGCCGAAGGGAAGTATGATACCCAAGCAATTGAAGCTGGATATCTGGCTGGGGCTCAAGCAAAAAGGGCGGCTGAGTTGAGATCAGATCTCTTAAAGGTTGAAACGCTCAATTTTGTCAAATCGCGTGAGGTGATTGTGGGTTCGTTGATATTACTGGACGATGGTAAACGATATTTTATTTCACCAGCAACGGGCGGTGGCGAAATTGACATTGATGGTAATATTTTAAAAATAATCTCAAATTCATCGCCACTTGGACGTGAGCTATTGGGATTGCAAGTTGGCGATGTCGCAGAATTCAAGACTCCGGCGGGCGTCCGTGAAGTGATAATTAAAGACCTATTTTAAAATAGAATTCATATGCAATCTGCAAAAATAGTTTTCACTGACCAAAAGATATGCATTTTGGAGTTTTAAGCGACTAGCAACCACTTGATTTTACTACTCTAATTTTTCAAAATTTTCGGTGCTATTTTTGCAAGTAAATACCTAGGAAAGTAAATTCGGGGGAATTTCAAAATGAAAATATCGCTAAGGAAGACTGCAGCCATTGGCTGCGTCGTGGCGCTTGGTCTCTTTTCAGGATGCGAAAAGGATTACATGATTGGCGTTAATGAAATCGAGGCTACAGATGTTGCTCAAAAATTGACTATAAATGAAACGATTTCGCGAGTTCGTCCGGCACTTGCAATTAGGGGTGCTAACTGTATTCTTTGTCACGCAAATGTAAAATCAAATCTAGTTACCGATTTTGGATTTAGCACTAATGATCACGATAATTTTTATTTTGGATTGGATTCAAGCAATTTGGGATCCATGTACGGAAACCGCGATGACAACTGGAAAACATCTTCATTTGCTGCACAAGTGCTAGTGCCGCGGGGCACACCAGCGACTCCGTTTGGCCAGGCCAGCGCCGCAGATTTTGTGAGTGACGTCGCCAATTCTGCTGAGGGAAATGACCAGCGCCCAGAAGTGAACGAAGTAAAATCAGTCTATATCGGCGCTCCTACTGAGGATGACATTGATCGATTATCACCGGCTCCGTTATTTTCGATCGAAGGGATTGTAGACGCGCCCCAAATTAATACTGGATATCTGCTGTATTCAGGTAATATTAATTGTAACGGATCGATCGTTGTCAAAGAAACATTATTTTTGAACGAAATTAGAATTTCAACTGGTGGCCATGGTTGTCGAATCTATGCTAAAAAGACTGTGTTTATTCAGGGTGAAATTCAATTTATGGACACAGTCTCGAACCCGGATACAAATCTACAGATTACGAGTGCACGAGCAATATTGATCGGATTAGGACTATGTGACAAGCCTTCTGCTTGTCATAACGCTACTACTGGAAATTCTATAGTGGGTCGTCTCGGTCGACCAGCGAATCAATGGTTTCGACGTGAGACTGGTAGAGATAGCGGCAAGGTTTTAGCGATTCGAAATTCGATTATCGAAGAGTCTCGAAAGTTAAATTTGATCGACGGGGCGATTAGGCCAGCCGGTCGTGAGGTCTCATTTGAGAGACTATTCTTAAATGCACCGGAGGTTCATTCACGCTACACCGGCGCCGTGAAAGGTAGCATCGTGGCTGAAATGGCAATGTTTAGTTTGAGTAAATTTTATTTCGAATTTGATCCGGTATTTTCTAGAGTTCCAATTCTACCAAAGCTTGATCCGGATTCAATTCTGAGAGTGATTGAGTAGAAGGTCGGTCCTATTTTTTTCCCGAACATGATCGACGCCTTGGAATTGGGTAGGAATGGAACTCAAAAATGGTCAATATATATAGCGGTCATAAATTTCATTATTGGTTAATCGGAATTTTCTATTCACGATGTTAGTGACAAAATATTGGCACTATATTTTGGTCGTATTTGTATTTAAATTTAATGTTTAAATTTAAATATCACTCCAACGTCTAAATCACCCGAAGAGTCCATTGATGCGATTCTTGCTGCGAACGGTTTCGAATATTGTTTGGTTTATTTGTATTTTGAATGTTATTCCGAATGGCGCGGGTGCGTTTGGAAAAAAGTACATGGTGCCACCGCCAAACCTTGAAAACCCGTCCCCAAATCTGCCGCGCGAGCCCAATTCAGCACCAAGCCCGCCCCCGGTGCCAGGCCCCAGTTTCGATTGGAAAGAACAGTCGTTAAAAACATTTGATCAGGTGGACGGATATTTTCCGTCGCTAGAAGAATATCTAAAACCCAGACGGGCGCCCTCGTCAGATTCGATTGATCGATGCGAACCAAAACTTGCGTCTGAAGAGGTTAAGTTTGGATTCAGTGTCGGATTTTTTATTTCAGAGTTCCTAAATCCACAAGTCATAACGCTTAAAGGAATCGATGAAATTTATGGAGTTCGGGAAAGTTCTACAAACGTCGCAGTAGGGTTAACAAGTCATTTGATGTGTTTACACACTTCGGAGACTGCGCGAACTACTCTTCGAAAAAACATAAGCGAAAGTGAACTTCAAAATGTAAACTTATTTGCTCGAACCTATAATAAGCTACGTGAAAAGATAATGGACGGAAGCGAATCCGAAAGGGAAATAGCAAAAGAATATTTATTCGATTTGTGGGCCCGATTGTTTGGGTGCCTAGGGTATATTGAGTCGCTTACGACAGCCGATTTCCGGCGATCCTATGATCTAGCTGAACAATATGGTGGGAGCGACTACAGTAAGCCGCCTGGAGTGAAGTTTTATTATGATGAGTCCCAAAGCAATGTCGATAGTAAATTGAATATCGGTCTATATCAGTTCTCACCAAAAGGTACGGGCAATATTTCGCCTTGTATTGATGCTTGGAACGAGCGATTACCACAGTGTGAGATCAAAAAAAGTGATTCAATGGAGAACTTTGTTAAGGTCCTGGGTTCGAGCTCCCAGCATTTTAATGCATTCTGTGGTGTGCATAAAATTTTACAAACGTTTCATGTACAGGCGAATACTCAAGCTCGCACCCATACACATCCTGATAACACCCAAACAAATGTTGATGGGTCTAGTTCTCGATTGAAAAGGCCAAGTGATCGATGCGTGACCCTGAATGTTCGCTCTGGATATGCGTACAATCATTTTGGTCCGCTACAAAATTCAACCGGCGTTAATCTAAATTCCCTGTTTTCTTGCGCACTTCGATAGATTTTGTTATCGATAGGTTTACTTAAAGGAGTAATGTAATGAAATTAGCCATCCTATCCCGAGAACCGAAGAACTATAGCACTCGGAGGTTAGTTGAGGCGTGCCGCACGAGGGGGCATAAGGTAACGGTATTAGATACGTTGAAATTTGCAATTGATCTTGAAACCGAAAGTCCGGATTTGTTATATAAGCAGAAAATGCTGAGTTCTTATGATGCAGTCTTGCCGCGTGTCGGCGCTTCAGTCACGTATTTTGGTACTGCCGTTGTTAGACAATTTCAACAAATGGGAGTTTTTTCTGCCAACTCGGCCGATGGTATTTTGAATTCACGAGATAAGTTACGTAGTTTTCAAATTCTAAGTAAACATAATATTGGTATTCCGGCGACTACGTTTGTTCGGCATAAGTTGGATGTTCTTCCGGCAATCGAGCGCGTGGGTGGCGCCCCGGTTGTGATTAAATTGCTTGAGGGAACGCAGGGTATTGGAGTGCTTTTAGCTCATACTTTAGAAATGGCTACTTCGATTATTGAATTGCTACAAAGTCAAAAGCAAAACGTACTGATTCAAAAGTTTGTAGCAGAGAGCAAGGGAAGAGACGTAAGAGCAATTGTGGTTGGCGATCAAGTGATCGCTGCGATGAGGCGAGTTGCACAAGGTCAAGAATTTCGAAGCAACGTGCACCGTGGTGGTAAAACAGAAGTTGTTGAATTGGACGAAGCCTATAAGGAAACTGCAATAGCGGCTACTAAGATTATGGGTTTGGGTATCGCGGGAGTGGATATGCTTGAGGGGGCGAATGGCCCACAAATTATGGAAATCAATTCATCGCCAGGTTTAGAAGGCATTGAGGGGTGTTCGGGAGTTGATATTGCCGGTTCCTTTATTGATTATATAGCGTCGAGAGTCGATTTTCCGGAAATCGATTTTCGTCATTTGTTAACCATTAGCAAGGGATACGGAGTAACAGAAATACATATTCCGGCGGGCTCGGAGTACATTGGTAAAACCATTATTGGCTCAGGCTTACGTGAGAAGGATATTAACGTATTAACTTTACACCGTGGAGGAAAAGTAATTCCAAATCCAAAATCGGAACGTGTATTAGAGGCAGCTGATCGTTTGATGTGCTTTGGAAAACTTGAATCCATGAAGGATTTAATTCCGGAAAAAACAAAGAAACGACGAAGGGCTAAGCCAAAAAAATTAATCTCTACGGAAGTGCACCAATCAAGGAGTTTTTAGGAGAGTAATGGGCATGGCCAACTATGGTTAAAATATCGTAATTTCAAAGTCTTAAAACACCCTAGACGTATGCAAATCGATGATCTAAAAGGGCGCTAGGGAGATTTATGAAAAAATTGATCAAATTTTTGGTACTGGCGTTCATCTTTTTTCAAGGTCCGTTGGCTGAGGCGAATGAGTCGTTTCAGATCGACTTTTTTAATAGTCTTTGGGTAAATGTCCCACCTATTGCGCAGGCTTGCGCTGAAAATAACGGAACTTGTGGTTTGACTGACGAGGAGCTCGCCGCGATTAAGGATATTTCGATTTCACATGACAAGGAGCTTAAGCTGGAGTTTAAATCAGCTCGCTTAAACCCCGGTCTATTTGATCCAAATAGTGAAATCCATCGAGTTGCCGTTACAGGTGATTCGATCGGAGATCCTGTTATCATCAATACAGATCTTTTCACTGAAATGAAGTTTTTCGATATTATACCAATTCTCTTTCACGAGTTATCACATCACTACGGATTCACGGATGGATCAAACCGCTCTGCCGATCAGATAGGTGGAAAATTAAGAAAATTTTCCGAGCAAGCATTTGAAGTTCAGTCTTTTGAAAAATATGGGCAAGCCCACATCAATCTTTATTTACTTTCGATGGAAAAAATACATTTTTCAGTGCTTTTACTAACGGATGGATTTTCTGTCGTAAACATTATTAAGCCATTATTTCTAAACTTCCCTTGTCCGGCTGGAAAACCCGATCTTCGAGGAGTTGATATCAGTCGTCTTCGAATAGACCCGCCGCTCAGCTGGGACCGATTCAACAAAGAGCATGCGTTTTCAGTTACGATGGCTTTGGGTGTGAGCTGTGTAAATGTCGGTACAGGGGACCACAAGGCCTATAATCAATTTTTAGCAATGAATTTTGTGTTTGGGGTTGCGCCGATTCAGGGTATTCCAGCTAAGGATTTTTGGAAATTGGGACCGGTAAAACTCATTCCAGGGAGAGACGGCACCAATCTCGTTGAACTTGGTCATGCAGAATTCGATAGGTTTTTTACCCATCCGATTTCGAATGCGTTGAAGAATTTCGAAATACTCAATGCGCCTGATTCAATCCGTGAAGGGGAAGAGCTGGAAGTATCTGGTCGTTTTACTTTGACTGACTCTTCAGTTCCGCTTGGTGATTCTTGTATTGCATTTATATCGTCTGATGACTTTTACGGAGATCTTGTAAAGCCACGCCATCGAATTCACGTAGAGGATTGTCAGATTAGCAGAGTGGCTGGAGATCGTTTTAATGTTCGATTAAAGTATCGTTTTCCCGAAGGCTCACCGCGGCGCGTTTATTCAATTGACCAGCTTCTTGTTCCGGTAAAGGGCGCGGAACTGTTTTTGGGAGTTTATCCTAAATTTAGAAGTGATTTTGAATACATAACAAGTAACGCTAACAACAAAATTAAATTCGTCTCACTCGGTTTATTTCAACAAGATTCAAATAGAAATTCTACGGTTATTGAGGAAGACATCGATATCAATAAACATCAAGAATTTATGGTTAATGATGAAGACGCATTCGTGCTCAGATTTATTTTCGATACCCAAGAAACGTTTACGAAAGAATCAGTGATGTATACTCAGATGTCGTGGATTCACAATCAAATGGGGCGAAGACGAGATAATTTTGATATTCCTGTTTTCCTTTCTGAAATGGGTTGGAATTTTCCGTTCAACGGAGGTACCGCCGTTGTGAGGCCGGATCAGAATAATCCGGATCACCTTTATTTTCAGCTTGGATTGCGCCCTTACGGCTCCGGACCAGGGACAGGGAATCTTCTTGATGTTGCGGTATTTGATGGGGTTTGGTTTCTTACTGAAAGCTTAAATGAATATTTTTTGCCAATTTCATTAGCGATGACTGTGGATCGATAGAATTAATCGCGAGAATATCAATTAGTCGAATTGGCTAAGAGTGTAAATCTTTAAAATCTTTCCCATCGGGAAAACCAAAAACTGACCTAGGGGCTAATAGTACAGCCCCTAAGTTTTACAGGAATTTCGCAAATAAAGTAATTTAACCTGAAGTGTCGTCCAGGTTGGCTCACCGCTCGTTTAATACCTAGCTAGATTGTGCAATCAGCACATACCCCTGCTCGATTTTCAAAGGCAGGAATTCGACTTGCTGGAATAATTAACGCACTTCCAAAATAGATAACTATGTTTATAGCTATTTGTCGCTTACAATGGGCCAATGACATTTTCATTTAAGAGTTTTGTTAAAGTAGTTAGTTTTAGTCTATTACTTTTAGTTTCCGTGTTTTCATATTCCGCACCAAGCTATGCGGCAAAAGAATCGACTAGAGCCGTGATGGACGAAGCAACCAAAAAACTCAAAAATTCAGCAATCATCAATAAGGCTCGGAAAAAAGGTCAAACTTATATTGATTTTGAATTGAAGGATGCTCATGGGAAATCGATAAAAGTATCGAACGAATTAAAAAAGGGCCCAGTTATCTTAACTTTTTACCGAGGTGGTTGGTGTCCCTATTGCAATGAGCAACTCAATGGTTATCAACAAAAGCTAAGTATGTTTGAAAAGCTTGGTGCGCAGTTGATAGCTGTGTCGCCGGATAAGCCTGAGTCAGAGCAAGATACTATTTCAAAAAATGAAATAAAATTTAAAATACTTTCTGATCCGCTGAACGCGATCGCGAAGAAATATGGCCTCGTATTCAAAGTAGAGAAAGACCTGAGAGATGTTTATCTTGGTTTTGGCATTGACCTTGAAAAAAGTCAGGGAAACAATAAATGGGAACTTCCAATTCCAGCAACCTATGTAATTCAAAAAAATGGTAAAATATCTTACTCTTTTTTAGATGTTAACTACAAGAATCGCGCATCAGTAGAAGATATTACGAATGCTTTAAAAAAGTGAAGGAGATATATTGAACGAAAAAAAGTCACTGAAATATTCTGGCAACGGATTTACGGTAACTTATAATAAAGAGGCATGTACTCATTCTGGTGTTTGCGTGAAAACTTTACCAAACGTTTTCAACCCAAAAAACAAACCTTGGGTTAATACCGATGCCGCTTCTAAAGATGAGATAAAAATATTATAGATACTTGCCCAAGCGGAGCACTTCAGTTCGTCTGTCCTTATTGAGACATGGACTTAAAGCTCAGGAAATTGGAGGTGACGGTCGGATTCGAACCGACGAATCACGGTTTTGCAAACCGTTCCCTTAGAC
>Ga0066639_10001882_pt1 | contig 18456 bp, 20 predicted proteins | sample CryGeyCG2114_010_2_FD_59504 | JGI IMG/M metagenome (GOLD analysis project Ga0066639, IMG submission 59504) | Groundwater microbial communities from aquifer - Crystal Geyser CG10_big_fil_rev_8/21/14_0.10 | ecosystem: Environmental > Aquatic > Deep subsurface > Groundwater | place: USA: Utah...
GACGTGCGACAGCGTGTTGGGGTAACAATATAGAGTTATGGAACGAACAACAATTGAACACTTATCTGAGAAGAAAGGGGGGAAAGTACACGTCGCCGGTTGGGTGGATGTACGCCGCGACCACGGCAAACTTATATTCCTCGTTTTACGCGACCGGAGCGGAAACGTACAGGCAGTAATAAGAAGCGGTGTGAATGCCTTTGAAGCTGCACAAGACGTGCGCGAACAATGGGTAGTGAGCGCACAAGGCACGGTAAACGAGCGACCCGACAACATGAAGAAGGATGGACCTAACGGTGATATTGAACTCGCAATTGAAGAGCTTACGATACTTTCTGAAGCAGCCGAGATGCCGTTTGACCTTGACGCGGAGCTCAACTTAGATACTTTGCTCGACTACCGTCCACTGACACTTCGTACACAACGCAATCGTGACATATTTAAGGTCGCAGCGACGATTGTTCAAGAATATCGTAACTCTCTAATTAAGAATGAATTTACGGAGTTCCAAGCCCCGGCACTTGTGGGGGGTGACGCTGAAGGCGGCGCTGAAGTATTTAAGGTTGAATATTTCCACGACCGCACTGCCTTCCTCGCAACGAGCCCGCAACTTTACAAGGAAATCATGACGGGTGCCTTCGAGCGCGCTTTTACTATTGCGAAGATATTTCGTGCTGAGAAATCCTCAACGACACGCCATCTTTCGGAAGTAACTCAGATGGACTTTGAAATGGGTTTTATTGAGGATCATCACGATGTTATGGAAATGCTTGAGTCAGTTGTGCGCGATGTTTGCAGCGCAGTTGTCGAAACGCATGCAGATGTTTTTACTCGTTTCGACACAGAAGCGCCATTGCTTCCTGAGAAACCTTTCCCTGTACTTACACTTCTCGAAGCACAAGAGATTATCGAGAAGAAATTTAACGGGAAGGCTGTTGGAGAACCAGACCTTGAGCCTGAACACGAACGTCAAATTTGCGAATGGGCAAAAAAAGAAAAGGGGAGTGATTTTGTGTTCATTACTGAATTCCCCACAAAAAAGCGGGCGTTTTATACGTACCCCGACTCAAACAATCCGGAACGCAGTTATAGCTTTGACCTTCTATTTCGCGGCCTTGAAATTAACAGCGGGAGCCAACGCTTCCACGACTATGACCAGATGGTAGAAACAATTAAAGAGCGTGGCATGGACCCTGAGAAGTTCTCTTTCTACCTGCAGATGCACAAGTACGGAATCCCACCCCACGGCGGCTGTTCGACCGGACTGGAGCGCTTTACTGCCCGCATGCTTAACATTACAAACGTAAAAGAGGCAGTACCGTTCCCGCGCGACATGAACCGCATCGACACGCTGTTATCAAAATCGGACGACAACCATGACGAATAAAAAGTCGTACGTACCATCACAACAAATACTTGACCGTTACGCCGACGTACTTGTAAATTTCGCGCTCAATGGCGGCAAGGGTGTAAATAAGGGGGAGATAGTCCGCCTCACGGGTGGTGAAATCACCAAACCGCTCTTCTTGGCAGTGCAGGGCAAAATCCTTGAAGCTGGCGCACACGTGATGAGTAACTACTTGCCCGATGACGACGCAGAATACAATCCCTCGCGCGACTATTACCTTAAGGCTGCTGGTCATCAGCTCGATTTCTTCCCACAAAAATACATGAAGGGTCTTATCGATACGATAGACCACTCGATTTACCTTATTGCTGATACCAACATGGAAGCTCTCAAAGGAGTTGATCCAAAGAAAATCATGCGCCGTGGTCTTGCTATGAAGCAAATGAGGGATTGGCAACGCAATAAAGAAAACCAAGGAAAGTTTACCTGGACACTATGCTTGTATGGGACAAAGGCTATGGCGGACCAGGTTGGTATGAGTGAGAAAGCGTACTGGGACCAAATAATAAAAGCCTGTTTCTTAGACGAAAAGAACCCCGTAAAGAAGTGGCACGAAGTTACTAAAGGACTTGAGAACCACCGTCGTAAGCTCTCAGTAATTACAACCAAGACCGAGAAGTTCCATGTAGAAGGTCCCGACGTTGATCTTTGGATTACCCCTGGCGAAAAGAGAAAGTGGCTATCTGGCCGTGGTGCAAACATCCCAAGCTTCGAGATATTTACATCACCCGACTGGCGCGGAACTGAGGGTTGGATTCGCTTCAACCAACCACTATACCGTTATGGAAACATTTTGGATGGGATTGAGTTGTGGTTCAAAAACGGGAAGGTGGTGAAGAGCAAGGCGCGCAAGGGGGAGAAGTTACTTAAAGAAATGATTGCAACGAAGAACGCCGACAAGGTAGGGGAGTTTTCACTCACCGATCGGCGCTTTTCGCGCATTACCAAACCTATGGCAGAGACTCTGTACGATGAAAACATGGGTGGTCCGCAAGGCAATACGCACATTGCACTCGGTATGTCGTACGAAGACACCTATACCGGCGACCTTAAGAAATTGACGACTAAGAAGTCGGAGCAGCTCGGTTACAACGACTCAACTGTGCACACCGATATTATCTCAACAACGCGCCGTACGGTTACCGCGCACCTTAAAAATGGCAAAACCCAGGTGATATACGACAACGGTCAGTTTCTCCTTGACTAGGTGCTATACACAGCCAAGAAGCGACAATACGCGGTATAATGACCAATATGCCACAAACGGGTTTTACGCTTGAAATTGACGGTTTTAAAGGCCCTCTGGGGCTTTTACTCGACCTCATTGAGCAACACAAGCTCCAGGTGAGTGATATCTCGCTTGCTCGTGTTTCAGACGATTACATTAAATATATCCAAGATCGTTCTCGCATACCTCTTTCTGAGACCGCTCAATTTATAGTTGTCGCTTCAACACTGCTTCTCATAAAGTCGCGTTCATTGCTCCCTACCATTGAACTCACTCAAGATGAAGAACAAGACATCAGGGAACTCGAAAACCGCCTCGCGCTTTACACAGAAGCGCGTCGTGCTGCGCGACTGCTCAAGCAGCAATGGAGCAAACGTTCCTTCTTGCCACTTTCAGTACCGCAACGCGAGATAACGTTTGCACCCGGATCAGATTGCACGGTTAGCAATTTCCATGCAATCGCTCTACGACTTACCGAAGCACTGCCTTCTTTCGCGAAAGTACCCACCGCACATATCGCACGTGAGATACGACTTGACGATGTCATAGAGAGTTTGATCGAGCGAATGCGTTCAACATTTACCGACTCTTTTCGTCGTGTCACATCTGGAGCCGAAAAGGTTGAAGCGATCGTTAACTTTCTTGCGTTACTTGAGCTCGTTAAGCGGGGAGCACTTGGAGCAGAGCAGCAAGGAAACTTTTCCGATATAACCATGACCCAAGAAGAAGTAAGTATGCCGCGGTATGGAAAATAAAATTCAAGAACTACAAGCTGTTCTCTACGCCCATGGAGGAGAGATGCGAAAAAAAGAACTTGCATTGTTACTTACTATTTCCGAAACCGAACTCGCATCAAGAGTGCGCGCACTCGCTGACCTGCTGCAAAAACAAGCACTCGAACTATTCGAAACTGAGAGCACGATCTCTCTGCGCACTGCTCGTGAGTATGCTCCGTTTATCACTGAGCTCCACCAGAAAGGTAACGAGAAGGATATAGGCGCAGCAGGGCTTGAGGTCCTGGCCATAGTACTTTATAAAGGGGAGGCTTCTCGAGCAACAATAGACTATATACGAGGTGTCAATTCAAGTGGTACACTGCGTCAGTTGGTTCTCCGCGGCCTCCTTGAGAGAATCCGAGACACCATAGACGCTCGAGCTTGGCTGTATCGAGCCACGCCGGAATTGCTCGCACATACCGATGTCTCTTCAAGAGAAGATCTCCCTGAATACGAGACGATTGCAGCAGCGCTAACCGCTCCTCAAGGAAACTTAGAATCCGACCATGAATAATTTAAACTTCACACACGCCTTAGGCTACGTAGCGGTGCTTTCATTCTTTGGAATAATCGGCTTCGTTGTGGCTGTAATGCTGCCAACCCAAAGTACTGGTTCAAGCCAGTTATTAGCGAGCCCCACAGCGGCACACGCTACAGACTATGAACTTCAAGACATCTCTGTCGCTGCAGAAGCAGCCTACGTACTTGATGCTAGCTCTGGCGAAGTGCTTTATGACAAAAGTGCTTTAGCGCAGCTTCCGCTTGCTTCCATAACAAAGGTAGCTGTCGCGTTGCTCGCACATACCCATCTCAACTCCGAAGGAGTCCTCACTATTTCTGAGGAGAATTTACTTCCTGAGGGAGATTCTGGTTTTGAAATAGGGGAGCAATGGCGCGTTCGTGACCTTATCGATTTTACACTTCTTACGTCATCAAATGACGGAGCGGCAACTCTTGCCCGAGCAATCGAAAAGGCTACCGGTAAGGACATTGCAATCCTGCTTAACGAGCAAGCAAAGGAACTTGGGTTGGCACAAACATACTTTATAAATGCCACAGGTCTTGATAGCAGTACATCGTTCGGAGGCGCCTATGGTTCTGCTCGTGACATCGCAAAGCTTTTTGTCCATGTGTATCGGGTTGCCCCAGAGTTACTTGCTGCAACCAACGTTCCTGAGTATACGTTCACTAACCTGAACGGAAAAGTATACGAGGCATCCAACACAAACAAGGTCGTACCAGACCTTCCGGGTCTCGTTTTTGGAAAGACCGGATTTACTGACCTTGCAGGGGGTAACCTTGCTGTTTTAATAGAACCTGAACCTGGACACCCATTGGTTGTAGTCGTGCTTGGTTCAACCCAAGACGAACGTTTCAAAGATGTGGTGAGGCTCGTACACACTGCATTGCAAACGACAGAATAACTACCATGGATTTACTTAACATCATCAAAGTACTCACACCGGCCGGGATCGCTTTTGCGGTAGGGATTGTAATCACACCACTCATTACACGCCATCTCTATAAGCACAAAGCATGGAAAAAGAAGCCGGGGAAGTTAACGCTCAGTGGTACAGAAGCAGTGGAATTCAACAAGCTCCATAAAGATCGTGAACGTGAAGTCCCACGTATGGGAGGTATCGTCATTTGGGGAAGTGCTCTTATAACCATCCTTGGAATGGGGGCGGTGGCGATTCTTTGGCCAACGGCCCAAACAGTTAAGATGGATTTCTTGAGTCGCGCACAAACTTGGATTCCTTTTTTTGCACTCGCCATTGGTGCCATCGTTGGGCTCGCTAACGACTTCCTTGATATTTACAACCAGGGTAACGGATTGCCTTTGCGTCGTCGATTATTTGTTATCATTGCGATGGCAATTTTTATCGGGTGGTGGTTTTATGAAAAGCTCGACATTGTAGCTGTAGGCATTCCTTTTGCTCAACCTCTCGAAATTGGTTGGCTTATAATTCCTTTCTTTGTCCTCGTTACTTTAGCGCTGTACGCAAGTGGAACTATTGACGGTATAGATGGTCTTGCAGGAGGAGTATTTGCCACAATTTTCGCAGCATACTCTGTTATTGCTCTGGCACAAAACCAAATCGACTTAGCTGCATTCTCAGCAATGCTTGTTGGCGCGATATTGGCATTTTTGTGGTTTAACATTCCGCCGGCACGCTTTTTCATGACAGAAACTGGCACCATGGCTCTGACGCTCACTCTCGCAACAATTGTGTTTATGACCGACACCCTAGGAGAGGGTATAGGAATTGCCGTCTTGCCGATTATCGGTTTTCTTCTTGTAGTCACCGTTGGCAGTTCAATTTTACAGTTGCTCTCTAAAAAGTTTATTAATAAAAAGATTTTTCGTATAGCGCCTTTCCATCATCACCTTGAAGCACTCGGGTGGTCAGGACCAAAAGTAGCAATGCGGTATTGGATCTTAGGTGCAGTGTTTGCTTTTCTTGGCGTTATTGTAGCCCTCGTTGGATAACATGCGCGGCGTTGGAAACAAGATAGACCGCCCGCTCATGATTATCATTGGGCTGCTCGTGATAGTGGGATTTTTTCTTTTTTCTTCGGCGTCGCTTGGGTTGCTAGCACGTGAAGGTGCACGTTTTTCTTCCGTGGCATTCAGCCAACTCGTCCTTGGAATCGGGATAGGAACAGTGGTACTTTTCGCTATGACCCGCCTGCATTATCGCTTTTTAAAGCAGTATTCACTCTATATATTTATTTTTTCTGCAGTGGTGACACTCTTGGTGTTCGTACCATTCTTGGGTTTTTCCTCAGGTGGCGCAACTCGTTGGATAGCTCTTGGTCCACTTTCTCTCCAGCCTGCTGAGATCCTTAAAATAGGTACTATGCTATACCTAGCAACATACCTGTCTAATATGCGTGCGTACTTGGGCAACCCGAAGACTGGTATTGTCGCATTTGTTCTTATATTGCTTGTGCCTGCTGTCATTCTCCTCTTGCAACCCGACACAAGCACATTTGTGGTGATAGCCGCCGCAGCAGCAGGAACATTTTTTGCAGCGGGCGCTCGTTGGCGAGATATTGGTATTTTGTTCCTTGTCGCAATTATTGCTCTCGGAGTACTTATTGCGGTGCGCCCGTATGTATTAGACCGAATCACCACCTTTGTAAACCCCGCCGCCGACCAACTTGGTTCTGGCTATCAAATTAAACAATCACTTATAGCGATCGGTTCCGGAAAGATAGTGGGACGAGGATTCGGACAAAGCGTCCAAAAGTTCGGCTATTTGCCCGAGCCCATAGGAGACTCAGTTTTTGCGGTTGCGGCAGAGGAATTCGGCTTTATTGGGGCCGTTCTCATTATAGGTCTATTCGTTGCTCTTGTTGTTCGTTCATTCTGGGTCGCTGTTCGTGCACCCGATTATTTTGGCGGACTTGTAGTCATCGGTATTACACTTCTTATGGCAGTGCAAGCGTTTATAAATATCTCATCTATGCTTGGAGTAATACCGCTCACTGGCTTACCGCTACCATTCATTAGCCACGGAGGAACAGCTATGCTCGTGATGCTTGCTGGGATGGGAATTATCCTTAACGTCTCAAAATACGCGAAATAACCGTTTTGCCGCTCTTCTAGGGAAAGGTATACTAGTGAGAATGAGAATTGTTTTTACAGGAGGGGGAACAGGTGGTCACTTCTATCCAATTATTGCAGTAGCGGAAGAAGTACATGAAATTACGGCACGAGAAAAGCTTATCCCGCCAGAGCTTTACTATATCGGCCCTAGTGTACTTGACTACGAGGCTCTCGCCGAACAAAACATTATTTGGAAAAAGAGTAGCGCTGGAAAGGTGCGCCGTTACTTTGCAATACGCAACGCTTTCGACATGATCAAAGTAGTACTGGGGGTTATCCAATCTACATTTCAGTTATATTTTCTCTACCCTGATGTTGTCTTTAGCAAAGGTGGATATGCAGCTTTTCCTACAACCTTCGCAGCGCGCCTCCTCAATATTCCTCTTATTATTCACGAGTCAGACGCTCACCCTGGGCGAGCGAACGTAATCGCCGCGAAGTGGGCTCAATCTGTCGCCATATCATTCCCGGGAGTCACTCAGTATCTCCCTAATGTAAAGAAGGAGAAGTTTGCCCTTGTCGGGCAACCAATTCGTAAAGCCCTTTTCCACCCAGCGCGTGAGGGGGCACATGCCTATCTAAGTTTGCGCGAAGACCTGCCGACAATCCTCGTCCTTGGCGGATCCCAAGGAGCGCAAGCAATTAACTCTGTGATCCTTGATGCATTACCAGAGCTACTTGAAAAGTATCAAGTTATCCACCAAACCGGGAATGATAATATCGAAAGCGTTCGCGAAATCTCTAATGTAATCTTACGAGACAACCCTAATAAAGATCGGTACCGCTCATTTAGCTTCTTGAACACTCTTGCCCTTCGTATGTCATACGGGATAGTTTCAGTTGTGGTTATGCGCGCTGGATCAGGAACCATCTTTGAAACAGCAACGCAGGGGATACCCTCAATAGTCATCCCACTTCCTGAGGAGATATCCCACGACCAAACAAAAAACGCATTCGCGTATGCGCGCGAAGGGGCAGCAACAGTGATGAAACAAAAGAATCTAACAAAAAATATTTTGCTCGCTGAAGTTGACCGGATTATGATCGACCCAGAAATCCAAGCTTCAATGACAGAAGCGGCCCAGAGATTCTCGAAACCAGATGCATCTGAGAAAATTGCCCGGCTTGTGGTAAATACCGCCCTCAAACATGAACAATAGTATGGCTGAAACAGTAATCACACGATTTCCACCATCGCCAACCGGCAGTTTGCATATCGGCAATATTCGCTCGCTGCTGTTTAACTACCTCTTCACTCGAAAACATGGAGGAACGATCGTCATGCGCTTTGAAGACACCGATAAAGAACGTAGTAATAAAATGCACGAAGCTATTGCCCTTGAGACACTTACTGCTTTGGGATTAGATTTTGACCGTGGGCCATTTCGACAATCTGAGCGAACTGAGAAGTACGTGGCAGCACTTACAACACTTATTGAAAAAGACGTGGCATATACCGCGGAGGAGTCAGAAGGGGAGCCAGGCAAGCATGTGATACGTTTCCGCAACCCGAATAGGAACGTAACCTTTCACGACATTATACGAGGCGACATAACCATCGACACAACAGACTTCGGTGACTTTGTTATTGCGCGTTCTGAAACAAACCCCATATATCACCTTAGTGTTGTTGTGGACGATATCGATATGGGTGTTACTCACGTAATTCGTGGAGAAGACCACATAACCTCAACACCGCGGCAAATTTTGCTTATCGAAGCTCTCGGCGGAAGCATCCCAACCTATGCGCATTTGCCGCTAATAATAGGTAGTGATAAGAAGAAACTTGGTAAACGTCACGGTGCAGTGACCTATCAAGAATTCCGCGACCTTGGTTATATTCCTATTGCGATTATAAACTACCTGGCGCTTTTAGGTTGGAATCCAGGAGATGATCGAGAATTTTTCACCAAAGATGAGCTCATCCAAGAATTTTCTCTTGAGCGCGTCAATAATTCACCAGCAACATTTTCGTACGAAAAGCTTGATTCGATAAACCGCCACCACATCCTTCAGATGCCCGAAAACGACTATCTGCGCGAATTAGAGCACTTTCTTAAGGAGCATGCCGAAGGTGAGACTCTCGTTGCACATCCGCGATTTAAAGATCTTGTGCACTTTGTTATACGCGAGCGTATTGATAAGTTTTCAGACGTCGTAACGTTGTTCGCAGCAGGGGAGTTTGACTGGCTTTTGCACACTCCTAAGATTCAAGTTGATACACTCATGTGGAAAGAAACCACGCCAGAAACCACGCGGAAGCATCTTCAGCATGCCCACGAAACCCTATCTAAAAACGCCGACTGGAGTAGTATAGAAGCACTTAAAGAAAGTCTTTGGGAGTATGCGGAACGCAACGGTAAAGGGGAAGTGCTCTGGCCAATGCGTTTTGCGCTCACCGGGCGCGACCGGTCGCCAGACCCATTCACCGTTGCGTTTATTCTAGGTAAGGACGAGTCTCTCGAACGTCTTAAAAAAGCAGAGGAATTAATATGATAAACACGCGAAGCGCCGCCGCATTAGGGTTCCTACTTGCGTTATTAGTAACGCCGCCTCTTTTGTATGCACAAAGTGCTGAGGAACTGCGAAATAAGATCGACCAGCAACAGGGTGAAATAGCCGAAATTGAAGAAGAAATAAAAGTATATGAGAAGCAACTCACTGAAATCGGTCGTGAGAAACAAACACTGGAAAGTGCCGTGCGCGAACTTGATGTATCACGTCAAAAAGTAAACGCGAACATTTCTCTCGCACAAAGAAAAATAAATGCGACCAGCGCCACCATAGAAGAGCTCGTGGAGGATATGGAATACAAAGAGGCACGGATTGATCAAAATCAAGAGGCTTTGGCCGAGACGATTCGACATATAAACGCAAGTGAGGTCGACTCATTTTTGGAAATAGTTCTAGGTAATAACGATATTTCGAACCTATGGAGCGATTTAGACACACTACAGCAATTTCAAACTGTTGTTCGAGGAGAAGTAGTTGAACTTATAAAGCAAAAGGCTGAGATAGAGACTATAAAAGGACAAAAAGAGCTCGAACAAGGCAAGCTTGTCACACAAAAAACTGAACTCTCCACACAACGACGAGCTCTCGATATTAACCACCAGGCAAAAAATAATCTCTTAGAGGAAACCGAGAGTCGTGAATCAACATACCAAGAACTTCTAGAAGAGAAGCGAAAGGCCAAAGAGGAGTTCGAGGCCCAACTCCACGGATTTGAGGAGCAGCTAAAATTTATCCTCGACCCAACCACGATTCCCCCAATGGGGAAGGGGGTTCTTAGTTGGCCACTTTCAAATGTATCCGTCTCACAATATTTTGGAAATACAGAGTTTTCTAAATCCGGTGCCTACAACGGCAGCGGCCACAACGGGATCGACTTTCGCGCTTCGATTGGTACTCCCATTAAGGCGGCGCTTGCTGGAAATGTGAAAGCAACAGGGAACACAGATGCATTTAAAGGATGCTACTCATATGGAAAGTGGGTACTTGTTGAGCACGTTAACGGTCTAACCACTCTCTACGCCCACCTCTCTGATATACAAGTAAGTCCTGGTCAGGCGGTTAGCACTGGGCAAGTGCTTGGCTACTCTGGCAACACCGGATATTCAACTGGCCCGCACCTACACTTTACGGTGTATGCAAGCGACGCGGTGAAAGTGGTTCGTCTTGGAGACGTAAAGAGTCGCACCAACTGCGCAAACGCAGAAATTCCCGTCTCTGCCTGGGAAGGTTACCTCAACCCACTCGACTATCTATAGTAGGAGCTGAATAGCTCAAACGTCGCACAATATTTATGGGGCAGAGTAGTAGGAGAGAGGAGGGTACTTAACCTTCTGCATCTTTGATATGCATACTCTGAATCAATAGAAGTCTCACGAGCGTCTCACAGGCGTTTCTGAAGGCTAGTTTTAATACGTACCTAAGTCGTGGAGAAATGAAAATTAAAAAATGAGTTTAGAAAACTGCGCGAATCGAAAACCTTACATACCTACTAATTTGTGTACGTATTATGGGGGAGACGATAGACTGGAGCCCATTGCCAGCGGCGAAGCCAATGCCGTGTTCGTATCTCTCTAGTTATAGTTTATATACGTCGCAAAAGATATATTGTGCGACACGCATAATAACTTCTCTCATCTCACAGACTACTGTCCGACATTCTCCCCTTATATCTCATTCTACCAATACGAAGCATCTGTGTCTCTTTGAAAGTAAAACACACCGACCCGACGTGGGTTTGATGTTTTTTGGTATTCTCTCCCCTGTCTTCCTTTGGGCATACTGGAAGGCAAAAAAAATAGCCCTCCGGAATCCATGGATGTCTCACGTCCAAGGTACTCATCCAGAGGGTAGTTTAGGGGAATTCGAGAACCCTTATTTGCTAGGACTCTTCTGCTGCTACAAGACTACCATGTGTATCAAAAAGTAAAAGAACGATCCGACACAAAAAAGGGCCGAGCGCATGGGAGCGCCCGGCCAAGTCCGACAGGGAGAATACTGTCGAGCATCGACGCCTCACGAATCGATGCTCAACAGCAACTTTCTCATAGTACCCCATACTTCCACTGATTACTAATACTCTTACTGGCAAACAGCGTAAATTTATTTTTCCCCCATCTTCTGGAATGCCCGAAGCACTTCAATAGGCATCGCAAAGACTACCGTGTTGCTTTGGTCTGATGAAAGGTCGTTGAGTGACTGCAGTGTGCGTAGGTGTAGTGCTCCGTCTGCTGAAGAAAGTATCCTTGCAGCCTTGGCCATGTTTTCGGCTGAGAGCACCTCCCCTTCTGCTTTAATAATAACAGCTCGCTTCTCGCGCTCGGCTTCTGCTTGCTTTGCAATAGTACGCTCCATGTTGTCTGGAAGGATCACGTCTTTAAGTTCAACGTTGTTTACCTTAATTCCCCACTCGTCACTCGCTTTGTCTACAATATCTCGAATCCGCTCTGAAACATTCTCGCGTCCCGCTAAGAGCTCGTCGAGTTCTATCTCCCCCACAACATTTCGCATAGTAGTCTGTGCAAGTTGACTCACTGCGAAGAAGTAGTCTTCGACATTAAGGATAGCCTGGTCGGCATCAGACACTTTGTAGTAAATAACTGCGTTAACCCCTACTGAGATGTTGTCTTTTGTGATTGCTTGCTGTTGTGGCACGTCGACTGCCTTCACACGCATATCGACTTTGCGGAGTCGCTGGAATACCGGTATGACGAGTCGCCATCCGGCTTCTCGAATACCGGTAAAACGACCCATGGTGAACATAAGGCCTTTCTCGTACTGGTTTACCTGTCGCAAAACAGCAACGGCGATACCAATACCTACGACGATAATTATGATGTATTCCATATGCTAGCAGTATACCTAAAACTACCTGAAATCGCGACTAAACGCGTTTTTACCAAGGCAACTCGTGCTGATCAAACTCAGGGAGTAACTTCTTCCCATACAGCAACCGATGTATGACTTCAGCGTGCGAAAGCGCACCAGTAAGCGCGTTGTGCGGCATAGGCTCTTCTGGAATACCGCAATAGTTAAGCACGGCATCCAAATTCAAAGCACTCCGTTTATGTTCGGGGTCAATTGGTGGCTTCTCCCCCCTCTTTATTATGTGCATCCAGGCTAACGAATGGCTGTCGACGGTGCGGTACGCAAACGTGTAGTTGAGTCCAGCTCGTTCACACGCAGCTTTTACGAAATCGCGGTCGAACGAAACGTTTTGTCCGCCAAACGTCTTGTCTTCGAGTGGTTCTGCCCACGCCAAGAACTTTTTGATAAGTTCGGCTTCACTTTGCTTATTCGGATCAGTTATCTCCTCATCGGTCATACCGTGTACTTCCCGCGCCCCTTCCATAATGTGTGCCCCATCCCATATACGGCACTCCTTGTAAAATCGATTTTCAGGATTGTGTAAATCCAGTGCCCCAAGTGCAATGATTGAGTGTTTGTTGCATTCGGTTCCCGAAGCTTCTACATCTAGAATTAACATACGGGTAGTATATCATTTAAGTCCTTTGCAGTTACTTGCTGGCGTATACCCCGCCCTTTGTGCATCTTCCTCTGAGTCAAACCAAATTTTGTTACTTTCATTCATACTACGAGCTCCTGCACACCACGGAAAGTGATATTTGCTCCCCTCTTGAGACGCTACAAAACGTCCCCCTAGGCTTATAGGCACTGCTGCAACCTGTGTACTCTCTAGAAGGCTCACTGCAGGCCTCTCCCTCTCATACGAAGATAATCGCCCCAATCCAAAGGCAGAAATCCCTACCAGAACTATCGCAATAACCACGGCCAGATCTCTGCTCTGGGCACCTAAACCACCCTTGATTTGCATGATCCTTTCGCGTATACTTTCCCACCAGTTCGCCATTGCGGACATTTTACATCATATTTAATTATGGCACACAGAAAAGCCGGAGGATCGGCTAAAAACCTACGTGATTCAAACCCAAAATACTTGGGTACGAAACTAGCAGATGGTCAGAATGCACAGACCGGATCTATTATTGTGCGCCAACGCGGTACCAAAATTTTACCAGGAAAGAACGTCGGACTTGGTAAAGACCACACTCTATTTGCACTCGCAGAAGGTATTGTTAAGTTTCGCGCTACTCGTAAGACCCGCTTCGACGGCCACGTGATACAAAAAAAAGTAGTTGACGTTCTATAAAAAGAAAAACGAATGCAAAAAGCGCCCCACTCGGGCGCTTTTTGTTATATGCCTAAAACCTAATATATTTACTTTCCCTCCACTCGTATCTGAACAGGTAGTTTCTCGTCCCCTACTGCGACGTGCACCGTGTACTCACCAAGTTCCTTCATAGGAGTGTCGATGAGTATTGCGTCTTCGTTTACCGCTACGCCAAGAACGTCCTTTATATGTTCAACGATAACATTCGCGTGCACTGCCTCAAACAAGTGGTCCTTTTCGTTCGCTATCGCATGAATAACGAGAGCATTACCTTTAAGTTTTTTCAACGCCCCCTCGAGTGCTTCTTTGGACGAGCGCTGTTGTTGCGCGCGTTGTGCCGATAGTTGTTGCGCCTGCTTTTCCTTAGCTGGAGTAGCTATTTCTGCTAAACCGCGTCCAATAAGAAAGTTTTGCGCATATCCGTTAGAGACCTCTTTTATGTCCCCCTTGCGTCCAACATTCGCAACGTCCTTTTTTAGTAGTATTTTCATAAGAGTGTATGTGAAATCTAGTGAGCGCTGTAATAGTACCCAGAATTATGTCTGATGCAAGAACATCACGGCTTCCTCAAGAATATAGTCTGTCTCATCCCCCTCTGGCCTTTCATCTGGTATTTCGACAAGAATATCGGGTTCGAGACCCTCGCGCGATATAAAGACGTCTCCTGCCAAAAGCCAACGTGCAACAGTGACCTTGAGCGACGTATCAGAAGTAATGTCGATAAGCTCCTGCACGGAACCCTTTCCGAATGTTCGTGTACCTACAATAGTTGCTACACCATGCTCGCGAAGCGCACCGGCAAGAATCTCCGAAGCGCTGGCAGTTCCTCGATCCACAAGAATAACTACCTCAAGATCATTGCCGAACACATCGTACCCTCGACTACGGTGAACGCTTTTCCCTTCTTTCTCGCCATAGTCTTCGGTAACAACAACTTTTCCTGCCGGCAAGAACCAACTCGCCATGTCGACAGCTGCTTCAAGGTATCCCCCAGGATTACCGCGTAAATCAATTATGAGTTTCTGTCCGCCTGTTGCTGCAAATTCTTTAATCGCCCCTTGGAATAAATCCGGTGACTTCGCAGAGAAATTGAGGAGTTCGATAACAAATACTCCATCATCTCGTCGCATGGTTTTGATAGTTGGAATCTGGATAACATCGCGCGTGACAGTAATTTTGAGTTCTTCTCCTACTCCGTCACGAAGTACCGTAAAGACAACGTCTGTTCCTTTTTCGCCACGAATAAGATTGACCGCTGTGTTTATATCCATGTCTTTGGTGCTCGTATCATCAATGAAAATGATGCGATCCCCACTTTCGACACCCGCGTTAGATGCTGGAGTATTTTTAAGCGGTGACACAACAGTGAGTATGCGATCGCGAATGGCGATTTCCATTCCCACTCCTTCGAAGCTTCCGCTTATGTCGTCGAAAAAGACTCCTGCTTCAGCTGGTGGCAGAAATACGGTATACGGGTCACCCATCGATTCCGCTAGGCCAGAAATCATTCCCCACACACGCTCTTGCACAGGGTCCCCTTTCTCTTCGGTAGAAGTAGCGGTGCTCGTTGCATACGCATCAATAAAACGCTCGTCGAGTATGTGCCATGCTTTCCACACGGGTCGGAGATCAACATCTTCTGGCTGTTCGCTTGAAACTGCGCCTGCTGCAAATGCAGAGAGTCCAATTTTGTCGAGTGGTTCAGCGAGAACCCCACTTCCCCCCATTACGACACCTCCAGTAAACACTACGGCAAGCAAAAGTGCCCCTCCTGCAACGGAGTGAGTTAGCTTGTATATCATTGGGTCATTATGCCACGAGCTAACTTAGTTTCAAACGGACGTGTGGTTATACACGCTGTATTTCAAATCGTCAAAATTCGTACAGTATACTGATACTAATGCTTCATCGTCACGAATATAAAACACTTACATGGATTGATCTCGAGTCACCAACTCTCGACGAGGTTCGCCAGGTAGCAACAGAATTCAACGTAAACCCTATAGTTGCCGACGAGCTGCTTTCGCCAACACTGCGGCCGCATACTGAGCGATACGAGAACTTTCTGTATTTGGTGCTTCACTTCCCCACTCTCAGGCGCTCACATGATATACGCAGTTTGGCTGAACAGGAAGTTGATTTCGTAATTGGAAAGAATTTTATTATAACCACGCGATACGAAGAACTGGCGTTGTTTGTTGAATTTCGCAAAGTGTTTGAAGTTAACGCAACACTCGAGGAAGACCACTTCACCGAGAATTCGTTCGACATCTTTTTGCTTCTCACTAAGCGACTGTATCGGAGCGTTGATGTAGAAATTGATGAAGTACGCGAAACCCTCGAGTGCATCGAGTCGGAAATCTTTAAGGGGCGCGAAAAGGAGATGGTTGAATCTCTTTCGCGTGCTGGACGCGATATTCTTAACCTCAAACAGGCTCTCGACCCGCATCAAGACATTTTGAGTTCACTGAGCTCTCTTACCGAAGAATTTGTTGGGAGCGAGTACGTACGCCGGGTTCGGGCGATCGAAAGTATGTACTATCGCTCCCGTAAACATGTCACTAATATTTGGCAAACGCTTTCAGAACTTCGCGAAACAAACAACTCCCTTCTTTCCACAAAGCAAAACGAGGTTATGAAAACACTCACTATTATGGCGTTTGTGACCTTCCCGCTTATGCTCATTTCTTCTATTTTTGGTATGAATACAGAGGTCCTCCCTATTGTTGGTGTGGAACAAGATTTTTGGATAATTATGGGAATGATGATAATTGCTACCATGGGAATGTTCTTCTACTTCCGTCATAGACGCTGGCTCTAGCTCTACAGCAGCCCCTCGTGCTACGCTACGACCGTATGGAAAAGCAACCACTGTATTTCTTTAACACCCTCTCACGTAAGAAAGAAGAGTTCGTGCCCCTACACGAAGGCGAGGTGCGCATGTATAACTGTGGCCCTACAGTCTACAGTCGTGCCACTATTGGCAACATGCGCTCGTATGTACTTGCCGACCTCCTACGACGCACGCTAGAGTACAACGTCTATACAGTGCAACAGGTCATCAATATCACCGATGTCGGCCACCTTACCTCTGACGCAGACGAAGGTGAGGACAAACTTGAACAAGCGGCAAGTACTTCTGGGGAGACCGCGCAAGAAATTGCACAAAAGTACACACAGCTATTTTTCGACGATCTACTGAAGCTCAACATCAACACCAAGGATACACAGTTCCCTCGCGCAACCGAATACATCCAACAGCAAATCGCAATGGTGGAGACACTTGTCGATATTGGTTACGGCTACCAGACAGACGACGGTATCTATTTCGACACCGCAATGTTTAAAAGCTATGGGGCTCTCGGTCAAATTAACGACCAAGAACTGGCCACTGCGCGTATTGAAAAAAATTCACAAAAGAGAAATGCGGCCGACTTTGCACTATGGAAATTTTCGAAGCCTGAGGAAAAACGTCAACAAGAATGGGAATCACCGTGGGGCGTTGGCTATCCCGGCTGGCATATCGAATGTTCTGCAATGAGTCGTGCGCTTCTAGGCAAGCAGCTCGACATCCATACTGGGGGCATCGACCACATCCCTATCCACCATAATAACGAGATAGCTCAAAGCGAAGTGGTAAACAAAAAGAAGTTTGTAAACTACTGGATTCACAATGCGTTCATCACCATCGAGGGACGACGTATAGGAAAATCGATGGGTAACATGATTACACTCGACCAATTCGTCGACCGCGGGTTCTCTCCCCTCACCTATCGTTACTGGTTGCTGACTGCACATTACCGCACGCCGGCCAATTTTACGTGGGAGGCACTCGAAGGAGCACAAGCTGCACTTAAGCGTTTACATCGTTACTTTGTAGACGAACTTACATCAAATGCTGGATCAGTAGACAACGAATACCAAACCAAGTTCCAAGCGTTCGTGAACGACGACCTTGATATGCCAAAAGCGGTGGCACTCGTATGGGAACTTGTAAAAGATAATTCTGTGGCACCGGAAGACAAGCGAGCGACACTACTTAATTTTGACACAGTGCTTGGCCTTGGACTTTCTGAAGCAAGCGAAAAAATGGATACCCTTTTACAAGGTGGTGACACAAAGATTGAACTCTCTGATATTCCTAACGATGTGCAGAAGCTTATTGACGAGCGTGAAAAAGCGCGTGCTGAAAAAGATTTTGTACGTTCTGATGAATTGCGCGAGCAAATTCTAGAAACTGGTTATATTATTAATGATACGGAAGACGGGCCCCGTTTGATACAGACATAAAGTTTGTATATAATGATTGTCTACCAGGTCGCCATTATTGGATGGAGTATGGCGATCCCGCAGGAAAGGCTCTACCCGTTTGGATGAAGCCGGGGCGTGGACGTCCTTTTTAGGTCGGGGGGTTACTCCCTCTTGCTCAAAGCTCTTGGCGCCAAGAGCAGGAGTGACGCCGCCTTAAAGCGTCTCCATCTCTTCACAGCGCATCAAAGATGCGCTGATTTTCTTTTTGTCCCCACCATAAACACATACCCCCATGCACTTCCAATCGGGTCGAGATTTGCTTCGTGGTAGAATCTTTGTATGACCGAGACTCGTGTACCACCACAAGATCTTGATGCAGAGCGTGCACTCTTAGGAGCTATCATGCTTAAGCCTAACGCCATGTACGATATCGCCGACATGGTGACAGCAGATTCGTTTTATGCTGCAAAACATGGT
>Ga0066639_10001884_pt1 | contig 18446 bp, 17 predicted proteins | sample CryGeyCG2114_010_2_FD_59504 | JGI IMG/M metagenome (GOLD analysis project Ga0066639, IMG submission 59504) | Groundwater microbial communities from aquifer - Crystal Geyser CG10_big_fil_rev_8/21/14_0.10 | ecosystem: Environmental > Aquatic > Deep subsurface > Groundwater | place: USA: Utah...
ATATTAAAGAAGGATATTCAATCCATGAAGGTGAAAATATTGCTTATTCGCAAGATTTAGGACCTCCGGTTTCTGACTCGTATGATTATACAACTTGGGGGTTTGGCGCATCGCAAATATATGAATCACTAACAACTGGAGAGGAGTGCGACTCTATGAAATTTACGTGGGATTGTTGGCCATCTTCAAAAGATGTCGAATATTCGGTATCGTGCCGGTCTTCGTCAAATTTATTTGGGTGTTTCGGCTTGCAAAAGAAGCAATATTGTATTTTAAACAGACAGTATTCTAAAGAAGATTATAAAGTTTTGCGTGAGAAAATAATCGAGCATATGCATGCGATGCCGTATATGGACACACAGGGGAAAATATATAGATATGGAGAATTTTTCCCGCCGGAGTTTTCACCGTTCGCCTATAATGAGACAATCGCGCAAGATTTTTTCCCGCTCACCAAAGAAGAGGCTGAAAAAAAAGGATATTTGTGGCGCGAACCGGATGTAAAAGAATTTAAAACAACCATATCCGCGACAGACATTCCTGATCATATCGATGAGGTACAGGAAGAGATTATCAAAGAGATTATCAAATGTAGTGATTGCGGGAGAGCATATCGAATCATTCAAATGGAGTTTAATTTCTTAAAAAATATGAAACTGCCGATTCCGCGAAGGTGCGTTTCATGTAGATTCAAAAAACGATTTAAATTCGTCAACCCGCCGAAATTTTGGCCTGGGAAATGTCATTGTAATGGAGAAAAAAACGATAGTGGAGTATATACAAACGTTGCTTTGCATCCTCATCATGATAAAAATCATTGCCCAAATGAATTTAAAACCAGCTATCCCCCAGAACGTTCCGAGATAATATATTGCGAAACCTGTTATCAAAACGAAGTAGTCTAGTTGCCTTTAGTCAAGAAATAAGGTATAATAAAAAAATGATTATTCCTACGTGGATCATTCTTTTAACGCTCAGTATTGTCGTGCTTCTCATCGTGCGTATGGCAAGACTCTCAGGAAGGGTTGATGCAATGAGGAAGATTATTGAAAGATTAGAGGGATTTACTGGTGATAAGCAAGAATTAGGACAGAGTAAAAGAGGAGGCGTTGAGGATAAAGAGTAGATTATAGATAGTTATAGTATAGGAATAATGAAACGAGTTTTAATTTTTGGAGTATTTGATTTTTTACATCCAGGACACATCGCTTTTATTAAAGAAGCAAAAAGTTATGGAGATGAGCTTATTGCAGTTATTGCAAGAGATATGAGCGTTGTTGAACTTAAAGGCAGAAAGCCACACGATACTGAGATAGAGCGCATGCGAGCAGTACAAGGCGTTTCTGAAGTTGATAAGGTTGTTTTAGGTGATAGTGTACAGGGCACATATTCTGCGATAGAGAAATTTTACCCTCAGATACTTTGTTTTGGATATGATCAAGAAAATCTTTTTAACGATGTGGAATCACGCATAAAAAAAGGTATATGTAAGAAAATGACCTTGATTCGATGTAGCGCTCATAAACCAAAAGAATATAAATCATCCCTCGCTCGAAGCGAGATTGAAAAATAAAGAAACTATGAACATTACTTTTTTAAAAAAAATATCTACACAGGCAACTCCTGTTTTAATCGTTTATAGTGATAGTTCAATTGAAAAAAACGTTTTTTTCAAATCTTTTGATGCATATGATAAAGAGTTTCTAAAGAGTTGCGCAAAAAAACTACCACTAACGGAAGGACATATACATAGTATATTTTTGCCAAGCGGAATGTCCGTGATAGTAGTCGTTATAACACCACGGAAGAAATTCACACATCGGAAGGCCTTACGTACAGCTCGACGAGTTATTGCATATGCGCGTGGTGAAAACATACATACGCTTGCTATTCATATAAAAGATTTTATTGCATCGACCGGCGTATCACTACCCTATAGTGAGAAGGTTGAAGCGCTAGCGGTTCAATTTAAAATTGCTAATTTTGAATTTACAACCTATAAGAAAGAACCAAAAGAAGGATGGAAATTTATTGCTGAAATACAGTATATAGATACAAAGAAAATTTCTACTGAAATAAAGAGAGCACTTACACATGGAAAAGTTATCGGAGAAGAAATTAATAAAACGCGAAAACTTTCAAATATTCCCGGTGGTGATATGACACCTCAAATGTTGGCAACGTCAGCACGTGGGGCAGCGCGCGGTAGCGATATTAAAATAAAAACACTTGGCAGTGCAGAAATGAAGAAGTTGAATATGGGTGGTGTTCTTGGTGTTGCTCAAGGATCTGCCGAAAAGCCAAAGTTTATTATTATGGAATATATGAAAGGGGAAAAAGGTGATGCTCCAATCGTACTTGTTGGTAAGGGTGTAACGTTTGATACGGGAGGACTTAATTTAAAACCGAGCCAAGGGATTTATGAAATGCACATGGATATGTCTGGGGGCGCTTCAGTTATACATACGATTGTTGCGCTTGCACGTCTTAAGGTAAAGAAAAATATTGTTGGTCTTATCCCGGCAGTTGAAAATATGCCATCTGGTTCAAGTTATAGACCAGGAGATCAACTACGCACCATGTCGGGGAAAACCATTGAAGTTTTAGATACTGATGCTGAGGGGAGAGTTATTTTAGCTGATGCGTTAGAATATGCAAAAAAATATAAACCTGAACTTGTTATTGACGTTGCAACGTTAACGGGCGCTGCGGTGGTTGCCTTGGGACAACGAGCATCAGCACTTTTCACTAATGATGACAAGCTTGAGAAAACATTCCGTCATGCAGGAGAGGTAACCGGGGATTTTGTCTGGCCACTTCCATTATGGGAAGAGTATGAAGAAGAAATAAAAGGAACGTTTGGCGACGTTGCAAATCTTGGAAAATATAAAGGATTAGGTGGTGCAATAACTGCGGCAACATTTCTTTGGCAATTTACTAAAGATATTCCACAGTGGGTACACCTCGATATTGCACCACGAATGACGGCTATTGAGGGTGATTTTCTTTCAAAGGGATCTATTGGCTCAGGTGTATATCTTTTAACGTATCTCTTAAAAAAATAAATAAAACTACAACGTAAATCAACTTTGCGGTATACTGAGTGAAATGGCAGAAGGAGCAATACAAAAGAAAGACGTCATCTATTTTGCACGAACCGATTTTCGCAATGCGAATCGGTTATTTGGCTTTAAGCGAAAGGATAGACGACAACATACCTATATTATTGGAAAATCCGGAACAGGGAAAACCTCTCTGATTAATAATATGATTATTCAAGATATTAGTAATGGAGAAGGTGTGTGCGTTGTTGATCCACACGGAGAATTGGTTGAAGGTCTTATTGATAAAATTCCTCGTGAGCGTATGAAGGACGTTGTTTATTTCAATCCTGCTGATGATAATTATCATCTTGGGTTTAATGTATTGGAATTACCAAATCCAAAGTATAAGCATTTAGTCGCATCGGGGCTCATGGCTATTTTTACCAAAATCTGGGCAAATGTATGGTCAGCACGAATGGAATATATTATGAACAATGCTATTTTGGCTCTTTTAGAGACACCGGGATCAACGTTGTTAGGTCTGACGCGTATTTTGGTAGATAAAGATTATCGTCAACAAGTTCTTGCAAACGTTAAAGACCCGGTCGTAAAAGCATTTTGGATGAATGAATTTGAAGGATGGCGAGATCAATTTCGCAATGAAGCGATTGCACCGCTTCAAAATAAGATTGGACAATTTCTTTCAACCTCAATGATTCGTAATGTCGTTGGACAACGGAAAAGCACTATCGATATCTTTGATATCATGAATACAAAAAAAATATTTCTCGTGAACGTTTCAAAGGGACGAATTGGTGAAGATAATTCATCTCTTTTAGGAGCGATGCTTATCACTAAAATACAGCTTTCTGCCATGGAGCGTGTTCGTATTCCTGAAGAAGAGCGTGAAGATTTTTACCTTTATGTCGACGAGTTTCAAAACTTTGCAACAGATTCCTTTGCCGGCATTCTTTCAGAAGCGCGAAAATATAGACTCAATCTTGTCTTAGCACATCAATATGTTGGACAGTTAGTTACCGATGTTTCAACAAAGGTGCGCGATGCGGTTTTTGGAAACGTGGGAACTATGATCATGTTTCGTGTTGGCGCTGCGGATGCTGAATTTTTAGAAAATGAGTTTTCTCCTGAGATGACTATTGAAGATATGGTTAATCTTCCAAATTACAGTATTTATTTGAAAGTATTATGTGACGGAGTAGCCAGTCGCCCTTTTTCTGCTTCAACATTGCCACCGTTTAAAGTTTCAAGTGATTGCGCAACTCCAGAAGAAATTATTGATATGTCGCGGAAGATGTATGCTCGCTCAACAACAGTTGTTGAGGAAGATATTAAAAGGTGGAGTGAGAGCATGGGATCTGACGATGATAATGTATCGCAAACAAAGGAGGCTGGGTATAAAAATAAAAAAAAGCCCAGTGAAAATAATAGCGGGCAAGGAAAGTTTCCCGCAGTATGCGACTCATGTAAAAAAGAGGCAAGAGTTCATTTTAAGCCTACACCAGGAAAGCCAATTTTTTGTGATGATTGTTTTTCAAAAATTAAAGCAGGAACAATGACGCTTCCACAAAAGCAAAAAACTGCTGAACCAAAAGATACCTCTGCCCTTGCTTCTATAGGTATTGAGTTTGAGGAAGAAGAACCGCAAAAAATAGCACCACAAAAACCACAAAGAAGCAAAAGAATATTTGAGAACGAAGAACCAGTCGTGCGAGAAAAAAAAGAAGTAAAAGAATTATCGTTAACTGATCTCAAAAATCAACCAGAAAAGAAAAAACAAAAAAAGCTTGATACTCATCCCGATATAACAGGTCTACGAGAAGCGATACAAGAGACGCTTTCAAAAGAGGAGCAAGAAAAATAGAGGAAATAACGGCGAATTATTTTGATTTTTCAACGCGTTCGGAATATTCTCCGGTTTCAGTATTAACGCGAATGACATCACCAATTTCTATAAAGAGCGGGACATTAACAGTCACGCCAGTTTCAAGCGTTGCCGGTTTGTTGCCTCCTTGGGAAGTGTTGCCTTTAATACCGGGGGGCGTCTCCTTAACTTCAAGTTCAACCTTAATAGGTGGCTCGATTGCTATAATTTTTTCATCAAAATACATGGCAACAACTTCAGTATTTTGTTTAAGAAATTGTCCACTAGATCCAATAAGCTCCTCGGTAAGTGAAAAGCGTTTGCTTGGATCAGTCACTTCTGAGAACCAATAAGCTCCACGATTATGATAAAGATATTTTACAGGATTTTTATCAATTGAAGCTTCTTCAAATGATTCATTCTGATGGAAACTTCGTTCAGCAATTTTCCCAGTTAAAAGGTTTCTAATCTTTGTTTTAGCAACAGGTTTCCTCTGTTGCATGCGAAGAAATTCATATTCTAGAACCTGGTGCGGATCCCCATCTAATACGAAGAGGACTCCTTTTCTGAGTTCGTTATAGCTCAACATATCTGATAAGTATACGAAGAGATTAAAAAAATGCAACTACGTAATGATATATGCCATGCAGGGATTAAAAAACCTTGTTAGTAATAGTTTAGTTATGTAATATAATACGTGATATAAGATATATATAAATATGAAAGCAATTATTGTAGCTGCAGGTGAAGGGAAGCGAATGCGCCCACTCACCTTAGTAAAACCGAAGCCGATGATTGAGATATTGGGCAAGCCCCTCTTGCATCATATTATTGACAGCCTTCCCGAAGAGATAACGGAGCTCGTCATCGTTATCGGATATAAAAAGGAGGCGATTACATCCTATTTCGGAGACCAATTTGAAGGACGCCCGGTTACCTATCGGGTTCAGGAAAAGCAACTGGGCAACGCCCATGCGCTTATGCTCTGTCGTGATTTGCTTAGCCAGGGAGAACGGTTTCTCTTTATGTTTGCGGATGATTTGCATAGTCCAAAGGCAATAAAAAAACTATTGAGCTATGAGCTTGGCACAATCGTGCAAGAACATCCTGATCCGAGTCGGTTTGGCGTATTTGTGATAAATAATAAAAATCGGGTTATCTCTATGGAAGAAAAGCCAAGGGTTCCAAAATCGAATTTGGTGGCAACCGGGGTTTATATTCTCGATACGCGAATTTTTGAGTATACTGCGAGCTTGCACGAAAGCGGCGAATATTATATGACCGATCAAATTGACCAGATGGTGCGCGAGCATACATTTGTCGTGGAGAGAACTGATTTTTGGCATCCTATTGGATATCCTCATGATATAAGTTCTGCTGAAAATATATTACGTAAACAGCATGGCCTTGCTATAGAGTTACAAACAACACCCGTTATCATTTTAGCTGGAGGAAGAGGTACACGCATGCCCGAGGATGAAAAAGCTAAACCAAAAGTTCTTGCAGAAATAACTGGACAGCCACTGTTATATTGGCAGATAAAAGAAATACATTCACAAGGATTTTCAAATATTACACTCTCGCTTGGGTATAAAGCAGATATGATTATAGCGTGGCTTAATGCAAATAATTATAAGGATATTAAGTACGTTATAGAAGAAAAGCCTCTTGGTACGGGCGGTGGACTTAAACGAGCGAGCCTAGGGATTACTGAGCCATTTTTAGCACTTAATGCAGATGACATAGCAAATGTTAATCTCTCTGAATTAATTCGTCATGGTGCAGATGGGAAATATTGTGTAGTGAGCGGTATGGAAATTGATGAGGTAAGTCCATACGGCTTAATGATATGCGACGAACATAAAAAAATTTGCGCCTATGAGGAAAAAAAAGAAAACATAACACAAAGCGGTATGGTGAATATTGGTCATTACTATTTATTACCTCATGTATTTGATGCCACGCCAGATGTATTTTCAATTGAAAAAGATATTTTCCCTCACCTCGCAAAAGCAGGAAAATTATTGTTACATCAACACACAGGGTATTGGCTTCCAACGGGTACGAGCAATCAGCTTAAAAGAACACGAAAATATTTTAAATCCTCAGAAAATGAATAAAACCGTATTCGTAGGCATGAGTGGTGGTGTTGATTCTTCGGTAACCGCTGCATTATTACGAGAACAAAAATATAATGTTATTGGTGTCCATATGCGTTGTTATAATGTGGACGGATGCGCAGAGACTGATGCAGAGGATGCCAGGCGAGCTGCTGAAACGCTAGGTATCCCATTTTATGTTTTTAATTTTGAAGAAGTATATAAGCAAAAAGTCGTTGAGTATATGGTTGCGGGGTATCGTGAAGGCATTACGCCGAATCCTGATGTGATGTGTAATCGTGAAATTAAGTTCGGCATTTTTTTAAAAAAAGCACGAGAGATGGGTGCAGATTATGTTGCAACAGGACACTACGTCCGTCTACGGAGGAAAATCTTAAACAAGACAAAGACTTTTTATCAATTATCCGCAGGAAAAGATAAGAATAAAGATCAGTCATATTTTTTATGGACTCTAACGCAAGAACAATTAAAATATTCACTCTTTCCGATTGGGATATATACGAAGCCTCAAGTTCGCGTATTAGCAAAAAAATTTAAATTATTAAATGCAGAAAAGAAAGATTCTCAAGGAATTTGTTTTTTAGGAAAAGTTACACTTGCCGATTTTTTAAAAGAATATATTCCAGAAAAAAAAGGAGCAATTATCATGACCACAGGTGAAAAAATTGGAACGCACAAAGGCGTCTATTATTACACAATTGGTCAGCGCAAAGGGCTTGGCATTGGCGGAGGTGAGCCATATTATATTGTTAAAAAAGATATAAAGACCAATACACTTGTAGTAGCTAAAGGGGATAATGACCCAAAACTTTCGCATAAAGAGATTGACTTGATTGATGTACATATCATAAATCCAGAGATTATATCTCTCAGTTTCGCCAAAGGCGGACAGGCGCACATATCAAATAATGGACACATAGAAGTCATGGCTCGAGTGAGATATAGACAACCGGTGTCACAAGCGATGCTCGTGAGAACAAGTAACAAGCAACAAACGAAAGGAAAAAGAGCTTTGAAAAATTCCACGCCTCATGTCACTTTAAACTGGTCGCTTCACTTTAAAACCCCACAAAAATTTATTGCGTCAGGGCAATCAGCAGTATTTTATACAAAAACCGGGGATATGATCGGAGGTGGTGTTATTGTTTGACAACAAAACTATATAGATTAAAATTATGCAGAGTCTTAAGATAGGGCTTGTATCATAAAATTATGATTATTGTATTTACGGGAAACGGAAAAGGAAAAACAACCGCATCATTAGGACAAGCTGTGCGCACGGTTGGTAGAGGTGAAAACGTTCTTATGATTCAGTTTATTAAAGGTCCATGGAAATCAGGTGAGGATTTTATAGATATTATTCCACGGGGAGGAAAAGGTAAATTTGAGCTTCATAAAATGGGCAAAGGGTTTGTAGGAATTTTAGGCGATAAACTTCCTCGTGAGGATCATGAGCGTGCCGCAGAGGAAGCACTCACCTATTTTAAAAAAGAACTTACAAAAGATTGGAAGCTTATTATTTTAGATGAGATAAATAATGCAATAAAGTTAGAACTTATTACGGTAGAGTCAGTATTAGAGATATTAAAAGATGTGCCTGATGATACGTTTGTAATTTTGACTGGACGCGATGCGCCACAAGCATTCATTGACCGGGCAGATCTTGTAACAGAAATGAAAGAAATAAAACATCCTTTCAATGATGGCAAACTTGCAGAAATCGCAATGGAGTTCTGAAATACTCCCCCTTCACGATAAGGCATTTTGGGGAATATCCTTTTTTATTTTAGGATCACTTATAGCAGGGCTTTTAGCAGGAGAAATACACCGAGCGTTTTTCATTTTTTCTTTACTGGGAATCTTTTTTGGTTTTTTGTGGATGTTACATAAGCGAACGTTAGCCTTTCTATCTATTTTCATTATCATCGGTGCTGGCTATTACAATATATATGACGTTATACAAAAAAATATTATCATTCCATTTGGTAGCAATGCAGTCGTTACTGGGGTAGTAAAGGATGTCGCCACAGGAGAGTCTAGACAGACCATAACCGTTTCATTATATAAACCATACAAAGGACGTATCCGTGTAACAGCAAAAAAATACCCGGAATATATATATGGAGAAGTTGTTACTTTAGAGGGAAGTATATCAAAGCCACCTGAGAGGGCATCTCATTATTTTGATAAAGAGAGAATCTATGGGGTGATGAGCTATCCAGAGGTTACACACGTGCGTGAAGGAGAAGGTTTTTATATAAAAAAAATATTACTCTCGGTTAAGCGTTTTGCAGGAGAAAGTTTTAAAAAAGTATTGCCACATAATCTCGCTATATTTTTAACTGGTCTCCTCTTGGGAGAAACTGCAGAATTTTCAGGGGAGTTTAAAGAAGCAATGAGCCTTACAGGGACGAGTCATCTTGTAGCACTTTCAGGATATAACGTAACCATTATTGCAAAGTCAATTATTGTACTCTTGGGTATGTGGCTTTCACGACGCTCAACTTTTATTGCAAGCAGTATCGCGATAAGTGCTTTTGTTATGATGACTGGGGCGGATGTGACCGTTATTCGTGCTTCAATTATGGCTTTCTTGGTATTGCTTGCATCTCAAAGTGAGAGGGGTTATAGCATGCGTAATGCTATTAGTGTTGCGGCATGGATTATGATTCTATGTAATCCCAAAATTCTTCTCTGGGACGTAGGATTCCAACTTTCTTTTATTGCATTACTCGGTCTCATTTATGTAAAACCCGCATTAACAAAAATATTAAGGCTATCCCATAATCCTGGCGTATTAGGTTGGCGGGAAAATTTACTCACAACGCTTTCTGCGCAAATCGCAGTTTTACCAATTCTCTTTATGACGTTTGGTATTTTTTCTCCTATTTCTCTTGTAACGAATGTTTTAATTTTAACCGCGATTCCTATAACCATGCTTTTTGGTTTTTTGATAACGGTGACGAGTTTAATTTCGGGATATTTTGCCTTGCTGTTTGGATTACTGGCTCGTATATTTCTTGAATATGAAGTGGGCATTATCTCTTTCTTTTCAAAAATATCTATTGCAACGTGGGAGGGCTCATTTGGTCTTATAGCTTCAACTATATATTATGCAGTGCTTCTTAGTTTGGTAGTATATATGAGAGATAAAAAAACATATGCGCAAGATTTTTGAGACATACAGAGCAGTGCTTATAGTTTTACTGTTTTTTTTGATTGCAAATATTGCTTTAGCGGGATTCATAGTAGCTCGCGCTACATCATCTCAAAATATTGAAATATATTTTCTAGATGTTGGGCAAGGAGATAGTCAACTTGTTATACTGCCTGATAGCAATGGCGGAAAGGGAGGTATTCGCGTACTTATTGATGGCGGACCATCAAATGCGCGGATATTAGCTGAGCTTGATGATATTCTTGGCGGGCAGGATAGATATTTAGATATGATTGTCATGACACATCCACAAGAAGATCATTTTGGAGGGCTTATTGATGTTATCAAAAATTATGACGTGGGTACTTTTATAAGTAGCGGTAGAAAGACCGATGCTCAAAGTTATCAAAATTTGATACAACTACTTTCTGAAAAAGAGATTTCGTATATATCACTTAGTGAAGGAGATGTGATTACTTATGGAGATAGTTATTTTTCAGTACTCGGACCAGCAAAAAAATTTATAACAAGTAATGATTTAAATGATTCAAGTATAGTATTGCTGTTAACACATAATATGTTTCATTCTTTGTTTACTGGAGATATTGGATTCGCAGTAGAAAAAGATATTATCAAAAGTATTAAAGATGTGAGTATTCAGCTTTTGAAAGTAGGCCATCATGGATCTCGTTTTGCATCAAGTGAAATATTTTTGGAAAGCTTACATCCCTTGGCAGCAATTATACAAGTTGGAAAAAATAGTTATGGACACCCGACAGAAGAAGTTTTGACTCGATTGGAAAATATTGGAGCAAACGTGCTAAGAAATGATAAGGATGGAACGATTAAAGTTGTAGTAAATGATGATACGATAGATATATTAAAGAGAAAATAGTGAACATTGAGAAACTAAAAACCCACGTGAAACATGGGTTTTTAGATAAGTGGGGAAGAAGGTTATCGCTTTCTGCGTCGTGCTGTCTTCCGTCGAGTTGTCGTCTTTGCAACCTTCCGTCGAGTTGTCTTTTTTGCCGCAGCTTTTCGTCGTCTCTTTGCCATAATAATTAAATACTATTTTTTTTAGCTATACACATAAATAGTCGACCAACTCTGTTTATGTTTTTACATATAACAAATGCTACTTACATATATAATAACGTTTTTTTGCACAAAAATGTTCCAAATGTGGATAACTTTAACAAATATTTTTTAAAAAAAATAAATAGGTGAAAAATAAAAAATATAAAAACAAAAATATGCTAAAAATGTGGAGACTTGATTAGCTATTAGCAAATGGTAGAATAGCCTCATGCGTATTTTAATAAACGAAACTGAAAAACATATCAACGAAGAAGTCACCATTGCTGGTTGGGTATCAACACGAAGAGATCACGGAAAAATTATCTTTATTGATTTGCGAGATAGGAGTGGCGTTTTGCAGATAGTTTTTACACCACAAGATAGGGAGTTGTATGAAAAAGCCACCAAGCTTCGTCCTGAATGGGTTATTCAGATAACCGGGAATATCAATAAAAGGCCTAAAAACATGGAGAATATAGAGGTACTAACAGGGACTATAGAGATGGAAGCAAAGGCATTCACAATATTTTCTGAAGCAGAAACACCACCTATAGAGGTGCAGGAAGATGGTATGGGAATAGGTGAGGAGTCGCGAATGAAATATCGATATCTTGATTTACGAAGAGAACGTATGCAAAAAAATATGCGGATGAGGCATAAGATTTTAAATTTTTGTAGAATGTTTTTAACCGAAAATGATTTTGTTGAAATTGAAACACCTATTCTTTCTAAGTCTACCCCTGAAGGTGCCAGAGATTATTTAGTTCCATCACGTGTAGCGCCAGGTAAATTTTATGCGCTTCCACAATCTCCACAACAATACAAACAATTACTTATGGTTGCGGGATTTGAAAAATATTTTCAAGTTGCCAGATGTTTTAGAGATGAAGATACGCGCGGTGACAGACAACCCGAGTTTACACAGCTTGATATAGAAATGAGTTTTGTTTCAGTTGATGATGTATTAACACTTGTAGAAAATTTATTTACGGAAATGATAAAAGAATTATTTCCTGAACATCATATAACGAGTTTTCCCTTTCCTCGTTTACCGTATGCTGAAGCAATGGAAAAATATGGAAACGATAAACCCGATATACGAAAGAAAAAAGATGATGATAAAGAGCTAGGATTTGTTTTTGTGGTTGACTTTCCAATGTTTGAATGGAAAGAAAAAGAAAATCGTTGGGACGCAACACATCATCCCTTTACGATGCCTCAAGTAAAAGATGCAGAGGATTTACGCGAACAATTTAAAAAGGGTCCGGGGAATATCCTTTCATTTCAATATGATCTCTCATTAAACGGAGAAGAGATTATGGGTGGTTCAATCAGAATTCATAACGCAGAATTGCTCCAAGCAGTATTTGAGCTTATGGGAAACAAGACAGAAGATATAAAAGAAAAATTTGGCCATATGCTAGATTCATTTACCTTTGGCGTGCCACCACACGGGGGCATTGCCTCGGGCATCGATCGGTTTGTTATGATAATGCAAGGAGAGCCAAATATTCGAGAAGTTATTGCATTTCCTAAAACAGGCGACGGAAGAGACTTGATGATGGATTCGCCAACAGAGATTGACAAAGCACAGCTTGAAGAATTACAGTTAATCGTCGATAAAAAAAATAAAAAAATATGACACACCCAAAAGAAGAAAAAACATTTTTAATGGTGAAGCCAGACGGAGTTCGTAAAGGTTTGGTAGGAGAGATTATTAAACGTGTTGAACAGCGCGATTTAAAAATTATAGCGCTTGAAATGTTTATGGCAGAGAAACAGCAAATAGATGATCATTATCCAAAAGATAAGGCATGGATTACACGATTAGGAGACAAGACAAAGGCAACATACGAAAAATATGGATTTGATACGATTGAAGAGTTAGGAACAGATGATTCATTTAAACTCGGAGAAATGGTTCGAGGTTGGCTTGTTGATTTTATGGTTTCAGCGCCACTGGTACGAATGATTGTCCAGGGTATTCATGCGGTGGATATGGTAAGAAAAATTGCAGGGCCTACCATGCCGTATCAAGCAGATATGGGGACTATTAGAGGAGACTTCTCAGCGGACTCACCAGCGCTTGCCAATAAAGAAAAACGCGCAGTAATGAATTTAGTACATGCCTCAGAGACTCCAGAGGAGGCTGAGCATGAAATTGAATTTTGGTTTGGCAAAGGGAAAGCCTTTGAATATAAGAGGTTTGGCATTGACGAATAGGGCTCGGATAGCTTAGTGTAATAAAAATATACTTCTATAAGAGACCTAGAGATTTAGTCTCTTTACGAAGTATATTTTTATTACACGCTATCCTCGTTAGGGTTGGTTGGGGTAATGTATTTCAATGGCTCATCGTGCTGTGCCCGTTCGTAGTTTCAACGAATCAGGGTTGAGCCGTTGCTTTTTATCGAAGAAATAGTGATCAATTTTGCTTGACATATTTAATAAGAAATAATATAATACTAACGTTCTTTTACATTATATTACTTGCATATTTGCCATAGTGGAAAGCCCTTAACACACGAGGATTTTCCGCTATGGCAAACCCTGATTTTCAGGGAGCCCGCTAGTTGTAAGGAAAAAACGATGAATAATGTCATCGACGCAGGAACGGCCAAGTTGGCTGGCTTGCAAATTGATCTGTTGCAGAAGGTGCGACAGGGACATGTCACGTTGAAGCAGATAGAGTGGTTTTTGAGTCTCTCTGCACAACAGAGAGATATGGTTTCCGGAGCGGATCTCAAGCTCTTGGTTCCAGTGTTCCCCATCCACCTCGACCGTTTCAAGACGACCGAGGAGGTGCTCTCGGCAACAGCTCACACGCACGTGAGCTCCGCCATAACGTCACAGAACTTCCCGCTCAAGCCGGTCTCTGGCACAACACGAAACATCGTGTTCATTGAGAAGAACTTCTTTGACCACGACCCCACCTCAGAAGAGGTTCTTGCGGAAGCAACGCGTCACGGATGGAAGCGCCCCACACCCACCGACGCCCTCATCTGGGATGCCGAGCACCCGAATGAGCAAGGTATCTTCATCTTCCTTCATGAACCAGTCATTCTGGACGACGAGTCGCTCGTGATCGATTGCACTCGTGACGGTGGCGGCTGGGACGTGAGCCTGAGACTGAGTTGGTTCGACGGTCCGTGGCACCGCAACTGCCGCTTCGGGTTCGTCAGCGAGTAGGTGGTCACTTGCACCCTTGGGACAGCCGGTCCCTTGGTCTTCGCGCCCCACACAGGAAAACTGTGTGGGGCGCAATCATTTTTAGATTAGTTTTATATGCGTGAATTTTATATACATATCAAAAATTATCATTTATTGTATGATCGTGCAATAAATGATAATTTAGGGATGAGGCATGAGAGAAACACTTTATAAGGTCATTCGTTATAATAAGTGATCTCGCATTATAGATCTCCGAATTAAATAAACATGCATCGGGAAGGATAATAGCAGTATAGTCCGTGGACTGTACTTGAATTCACCCACTTGAAGCTTGTCGTGAGACTCATAGCGAGATTATATAAGAGCCCCATATTGGTGGGGTTTTTGTGTTAATTGATGAGTTAGTATACAGTTATCTATATGAAAAAGGAGATACGAAATTTTGTAATTATTGCACATATTGACCATGGAAAGTCGACCTTAGCTGATCGGTTTCTTGAAGTTACTGGAACGGTTGAAAAGCGCAATATGAAGCCACAATATCTTGACCAACTTGATCTGGAGCGAGAGAGAGGAATTACAATTAAAATGGCACCCGTTCGAATGAACTATATAAAAGATGGCATCCAATTTGAACTTAACTTAATTGATACTCCCGGACACTCTGATTTTTCATATGAAGTTTCACGGTCACTCGCTGCGGTTGAGGGAGCAATTCTTTTAGTTGACGCGACACAAGGCGTTCAGGCACAAACACTTGCAAATTATGAAAATGCACGTCGAGTTGGTTTAAAAGTTATTGGCGCACTTAATAAAATTGATGTAGCAGATGAAGATCAAATGAGTGAGGCAACAGATGAATTATGTGAATTATTAGAAGTCCCTTCAGAAGAAATTTTACATATTTCCGCAAAAACAGGAGTTGGCACTGAAGATTTATTGCATGCAGTTATTGAACGTATTCCCGCCCCTTACACAGGGGCTGACGTAAGTAGGGCGTTAGTTTTTGATTCTTTATACGATGAACATAAAGGCGTTATAGCCTTTGTGCGAATATTTGGGGGCTCATTTAAAGCACATGATTTTGGAGTGCTTCTTATGACTCATACTGTTTTCCCTATAAAAGATATTGGAACGTTTTCTCCAAAATTTATGAGCGTTCCTGAACTTGGCGATGGAAGTATCGGATACATCGCAACGGGAATTAAAAATCCAGACAAACTAAAGATTGGAGAAACGATAGCTCTTAAATCAACAGGAACAAAAAAGACAGAACCACTTGAAGGATATAAAGAACCAAAGCCAGTTGTTTTTGTTTCATTTTATCCTGAAGATGCAAATAAATATGATGACTTAAAACAAGCACTTGATAAGTTGCGTCTCAACGATGCATCACTTCATTTTGAGCCTGATATGAGTGAGATTTTGGGGAGAGGATTTAAAGGAGGGTTTTTAGGACAATTACATTTTGAAATTACTGCAGAACGATTAGCATCAGAATTTGATATCCAAACGGTACATAGCTTTCCATCGGTCGCCTATCAAATTTTACCAAAAGGTAAGGAATGGATAACGATTACTAATCCAAAAGATTTTCTTGATGAAATAGAAGAAGTGAAAGAACCGATGACGCGCATAGAAATCCTAACACCCTCAGAATATATGGGTTCAATTTTGAATCTTAAAGAAATATTTCGTTTTAGTAATCTTGAAATAAAAACAATTGGTAAAAAAACACTCATTACCGCAGCATTGCCACTAGCAGATCTGATTAGTGACTTAGATGATAAGTTAAAATCAATTTCTGAAGGATTTGCATCGTTAAGTTATGAACGTGAGGGTTGGCAAGTTGCTGATGTTGTTAAGATGGAGATTTTAGTTGCCGGGAATATTGTACCAGGACTCACGCGCATTCTTCCGCGAGCTCAACTTGATAGAGAAGCACGAACATCCGTAGAGAGACTTAAAAAGTTATTACCCAAGCAACAATTTACTCAAGCGCTCCAAGTTTCCTCAGGAGGGCGCATTGTTGCGCGTGAGACCATTGCCGCGGCGAGCAAAGACGTCACCGGATACTTATATGGAGGGGATAGAACACGTAAAATGAAGCTATGGAAAAAACAACAAAAAGGGAAACAACGCCTCAAAGAGCGTGGCATGAAAAACGCAGTAAAAATTCCCGCATCTGTTTTTAAAGAGCTTCTCAAGAAATAGTAAGCAGGTTATTATAGAGATGATGAAGATTGTCTCAGGTATTATTCTCTTTGTAGTGATAAGCTTTTTAGGGGTACATATATATCGTCTTGTTGGTGAGCAAAAGATATTAGAAAAAGAAGTTGCTGAAACAAACGCAAAACTTCAAGCGTTACAAAATGAAGAGGTTTTGCTTAATAAAGATTTAGAATATTTTTCAGATATTCATAATCTTGCAAAAGAGTTTAAATCCTTGTTTAATTATAAAAAGCCCGACGAACGACTTATCATAATTATTCCTAAAGATATACCATGAGAGCACATATACGAGGATTCATGTTAAAACCGGTTTTTATCAGTCTCGTTATTATTGGTATAGGGACATATAACGCAATTAATATAGGATGGTATCCGATTGCGCGAGTAAACAGTGAAATTATTAGCGCAAAGAGGTTCAACGAAGCAGAAGAATTTGCTGTTCAATATTACCAAACGATATCAAATACGCGTGGCGTTTCAGAAAGTGATATTATTAATAGTCCGGCGTATCGTCAAGAGATTCGCAGAGCTACACTTGATAAACTCATAGAAAATGAGTTGATATATGCTGAATTAAAGCATCGTGTTGGACCAAGGCTTGATGCACTGATAGAAACGAAGCTCAGCACAATCTCTACAAGTGGAGAAGATTTCAACGAAGCCGTTTCATTGATATACGGATTAACACTTGATCGTTTTCAAGAGGCAATACTTATTCCTCAAGCACATGAAGAAATATTAAAGGAAAGATTTTTTACTGAAAATATCAGTTTTGAAGAATGGGTTATATCTATTCGTAAAGATGCGCGTGTGTTAATCTTTGAACCGGAATTCGTATGGGTTGATGGTCAGGTTGCATTGCAATAGTAGCGTGCGGAATGAATATAGTTGCAGTACACGACCTTTTTCCTGCCTTATAAAAATTGCAATCGGTGAGTTCACGGAGTAGAATTTTTAGGACAAATCGCAATTCTCATAAATTTTGCGGGTATGGTTCAGTGGTAGAACGCAACCTTCCCAAGGTTGAAACACGAGTTCGATTCTCGTTATCCGCTCCAGAAATTAAAGGTAGTGGCTTTTCAGAGGCCGACAGACGCACCGCGCTTCGCGCGGTTTGCATTTCTTCCACCGAAAATCCCTCCGAAAAGGGATTGACTTTAATTGCGGAGTTTTTATTAAAGCACGCTAGAACCCATTTTTGCGTACGCTCCGATTGCGTTATGACTCGAACGCCGCCACGCGTATGCACCCGACGGCACGACGAAGCGTCGAGTACCGCGCGTCCGCCCTCGCCCCGTTTCCGCTCTCCATGCTCCAGCACCAGAGCAAAGCTCGGTGCGGGGTAAACTTTTTCTTTCTTGCCCCGTAGCAAGCCATGTCCCGTAGTCAGCTTTGCTTTGCTACTGGGGTTCGCGGGGGGATTTTTTAAAATTGAATGCTCCCTGTTTGCCTAAGAGCGAAGCGATTAGTTACAAACAGCAGTCCAGCGGAGCGTAAGCGCAGTCGGGGCGGAAACGGGGCTTGGTTGGTTTGTTTTCTTGAACAAACTTCGTTATATTTTCGATATGATCAGAGTCCGGCAAAGAAGCTTGGCGCTACGCCCTACACGGAACTTTTCGGAGGGCATATAGAGCTGTCGTACGCACATGTCGTACCCGGCGAATATAGCGAGCTATATGCCGTAATATCAAATATTCCACCCTTACAAAAATTGAGGGCGGTGTCGTTACTAAACCGAGCGTTCAGACGATAGCGAAAAT
>Ga0066639_10001899_pt1 | contig 18373 bp, 19 predicted proteins | sample CryGeyCG2114_010_2_FD_59504 | JGI IMG/M metagenome (GOLD analysis project Ga0066639, IMG submission 59504) | Groundwater microbial communities from aquifer - Crystal Geyser CG10_big_fil_rev_8/21/14_0.10 | ecosystem: Environmental > Aquatic > Deep subsurface > Groundwater | place: USA: Utah...
TGCTCTTGTTGGTCGGTTTCTACCAGGCCTCTTTTGACTAATTCCAAAAGCGCTAGAAAACTTACGATTATACTTGTTTTATTTTTCTCTTTGTTTCCTTGGGAGAGATCTTGGAAACTTAATTTAATACTTTTGCTTATTCTTTCGATCATTTGCTCTATGGCCTCCTCGAGACTAATAACTTTTTTGACAGTTGTTCTAACCAGTTTTTCCGGTATCGGGAAAGAGGCTAAAACGCCCCCTGCGGAGTTAAAAAGAGATTGCAAATTAATTTCCATGCTAGGAGAAAATATCGGCTCTATAAATCTGCCGGCCCGCATAAAAATAATTTTTTTGCCGAAAATGTCTTTGACGTACATACTTAACTCTTTTATCTTTTTGTATTCTTTAAGCCGTCTCTCTAATTCTTCCATACTTCCCTCTTCTTCTTCCGACAGTTCGAGAATCGGTAAAAGAGATTTTGATTTTATAAGAAGTAGTGTCGAGGCGATTAAAATAAAATCAGCGATTTCCGGAAAAGGAAATTGAGCCCTTCTTTTTACATATTCGATGAAATCATCTGTCACCTTAGCCAAAGAAATATCATTGATAAACAACTTTCTCTTCTCTATAAGCTCAAGTAGGACATCCAAAGGACCTTCAAATGCTTCGGTTTTGACTTGGTAGGCTGTTTTTTCAGCTAACATCACTAAAATATAGCTTATTTTAGGGCTTTGCTCAAGCGTTGAAATATTTTTATTGACCCCGTTAGTGATAGAACACGAACACTAAAATCAAAGCTATTGCGGGAAGCTCCGTATATAAATATCAATAAAAGTCCAGAATTCACCTAGCCAATAACACGTGTTCGCGATCACTAAGCTAGGTTGACATATGTGGTATAATTTGATACAATTAAAGTAGATTCGGAAGAAAAAGTAGAAATTTTCTTCTGTTTTGAACTAAGCACTTTCAAAAGAACAAGGAGGCAAATATGCGTCATGCGTTCAGTCTGGTCGAAGTTCTGTGTGTGGTGGTGTTTCTCGGCATCTTGGCTATAGCGGTCTTCTTTCCCTGGTCTGCGGAAGAGTCGGCACTTTCTTCCGACGAGCAGTATGAGGCGATCCGGCAGGTTCTGATGGAGTATCTCGGTCCGGAATGGGCTGACGTCAAGCCTGGGGACCTCGTAGAGTTAGCGGATGGGGATGGGATGATCTATGTTATCCAGGACATCTACTCCGGCGAAATCCGCTTGCACAGTGGCCTGCCTAACGTCAATTCCACCTGGTTGAACATTGTCCGTTACCTACCCCAACGGAAGCCGGTTCTCTTCAAGGAGAATGATGACGATTTTGGAAAAGCCATGCGCCGATTCGTCCGTCAAGCCGCAGGTTTGCCAAAGGAGAAAGAAGAGGCACGAGATAGGCCTGTCTTTCCGGCGGTCGACAATTGAAAGCGGATTCTTTCGTGTTCCAACCTGAGAAACTAAAAATTTCTCGGGTTTTTCTTTTTAATGAGAATTACTTGACACAAAGCCTCAGATATTTAAAATGGTATGAGAATCAAACTTAGGACTGATTGCTCCTATCGCTTGGCGTCGAGCCTAGGCAGCGTTAGGATGACCGGTGAGGCAATAGTTGAGCCCGGAAGCCTCCCAGGAGAGGTAAAGACTCTCATTCAGTTCCTATGTTCCGCCTCATCCCAAGTTCCCGGGGTGAGGCTTTTTATTTCTTTTTTGAATGCACTTATTTCTTCGCTTTCATTATAAAGTAAGGCAGAAAATTCCTTGGTTCGATTCCCCGTTTAAATTGGTCGAAAGAGGAACTATTGTATCATCAACAACAAGGTGGATATCCCAATCGCTATTTTCTCGTTCTCTTCCCCTTGCTCTTGAGCCTGATAGATATATACCGACAGGATCATATGTTTTCTTTAGGTGAGCAATTATCTTATCCTGATGATTCATCTTTAATTTTAATATTAAGATCTTTTAACTGGTTCTCGGAAACCTCTGAGGGGGCGTTCATCATCAAGTCTTTCCCTTCCCCGGTCTTTGGAAAGGCTATGACCTCACGAATATTAGATTCATTTTGTAAAATCATCATAAATCTATCAAAGCCCCATGCTATGCCGCCATGCGGAGGTGTGCCAGAAGCAAGTGCCTTGAGCATGTGGCCAAAATTTTTCTTGATATTTTCTGAGGAATGGCCGATGATTTCGAGGACCGCACTTAGTAACTCTGGTTTGTGGTTTCTCATACTTCCCCCTCCGATCTCAAAACCATTAAGAACAATGTCATATTGTGCTGCCTGGATATTTTCTATTTCTTTTTTTTCTTTCAAATTTTCTATATGTTCGAGTTTAGGCGCAGAAAAAGGATTGTGAGTAAAAGTCCACTTACCCTCGTTAGTTTTTTCAAAGAAAGGAAAATCTGTTACCCAAACAAAAGCAAGCAGGTTAGGATTGTTCTTGTCTTCTCGTATATCCGGTCTGTCACTGCCGTATTTCTCTAAGGCTTCCTTGTATGTAATTCTAGGAAATGGTATTTGCTGAATTTTCTTCTCCGGATATAGTGTCGAGACAATCTCAATAAAAATTTTCTCATTCAAATTAATTATTTCCTCCTCTGTGGTAAAGCTTTTCTCAAGGTCAAGTTGGGTGAACTCGGGTTGGCGGTCTCCGCGTGTGTCTTCGTCACGCATACATCGGGCGAATTGGAAGTAATTCTCGAAACCAGCACTCATAAGAAGCTGTTTGTGTTGCTGAGGGGACTGTGGAAGCGCATAGAATTTGCCAGGATACAGACGTGAAGGTACGATATAATCACGAGCCCCTTCTGGAGTCGACTTGGTAAGATAAGGTGTTTCTATTTCTACAAAATTCTCTTGATCCAAAATATATCGAACAAGCTTAGCAACCTTGTGTCTCATTCGTATATTGTTTTGCATGCGAGGGCGGCGCAAATCTAAGTACCTGTTTTCGAGTCTCACCTCGTCCCCAATTTCTTTACCGTCGCTTCCTGTGTCGAAAACTGGAGTCTCGGCAGAATTTAGTATCTCAAGAGAAAATATCTCGAGCTCTATGTCACCGTTGTCTTGATCGGTGTTTCTATTTTTCTCTGGTCGCTGGTTTACCTTGCCAGTTACTTTAACTACCCACTCAGTGCGTAAGTCTTTGGCTGCCTCAAGTGCTTCATCATGATTAGGAAGAATCACGGTCTGGATCTTTCCAGAGACATCACGTATATCAAGAAAAATTATCTTACCCTGGTCTCTCCTTGTATCTATCCAACCGGAAACCATAACTTCCTCTCCCCTCTTTTCTTTAAGATTTTTTATTAGTGTTCTATTCATATTAATATAATTTGAGCCCGACTTTTTCTCTTATCTCGTCCATCTTTTCTTCGGCTATTTTTCTGGCTTTATTACCGCCTTCATTGAGAATTTCAATAATTTTGCTTTTGTTGTTTTCAAAAGTCATTCTTTTCTCTCTGAAAGGCCCCGTGAATTGTTTTAATTTTTCTTTTAGCATCTCTTTGGCTTCTTTGTAACTTGTTCCGCCATTTTTGTATTTTTGAGCCAAACTGGCCTGTTCTTCTGCCGAAGCAAAAAGTTTGTAGATATTATAGATATTATCTTTTTCCGGATCTTTTGATTCTTCCACGCTTTTGGAATCAGTGACTATGCCCATAACTGCTCGATCAATTTCTTCTTCGCTGGCAAAAAGCGGAATAGTGTTCCCGTAGCTTTTGCTCATTTTTTGTCCGTCGATTCCGGGTACGACGGCAACATCTTTCACGATTAAAGATTCTGGAAGTTTGAAAGTTTCTCCGTAAGTGTTGTTAAATTTTGTCGCCGTATCTCTAGCGATCTCGACGTGCTGTTTTTGATCCTGGCCAACCGGTACAACATCGGTGTTATAGAGCAAAATGTCGGTTGCCATAAGTATCGGATAATTAAAAACACCGACATTTATTTCTTTATTCTTAGCTTCCGCATCTTTGAAAGCATGTGCTCGCATTAGGTAAGGCATGGTCGTAAGGCAATCAAATATCCAGGTAAGTTCGGCATGGTTCAAGATATCGGACTGCTTGAAGATTACTGATTTTAGAGGATCAAGGCCGATTGCCAAATAGTCCATGGCTACATCAAATACGGAATCCTTCAACATTTCAGGATTTTTTTGAACCTCCGGGGAAGTCAGGGCGTGGAGATCAGCTATCATATAGTAACTCTGATAGCTGTTTTGCAAATCAACAAATTGACGCATTGCGCCAAAATAGTTACCTATATGAGGTCTACCAGTAGGTTTTACTCCAGATAAAAGGATTTTTCTATTTTCGGCCATTTCCTAAAATGTTAGCAGAAGGCATGTTATTTTGAAAGCCGAAAAGTTCAACGTCTAATGAAAATTAGAATTATTACCAGAGGAATAGCCAAGAACCAGAAAAAAAGATTGGGATTTCCTAAAATATCATGAGTCAACGGAAAAAATTTTTCTATTCCTTTCATAACCACTATTTGATTAATAGTCATCAAAACTAAAAGCCAAGCACTAAAAGCCAGAAGAGTCGTTTTAAGAGTTTTTCCCCGGACACTGTAAGAAAGGCTTCTGCCGGTTATGAAATTTATTATGAGGAAGGTCAAAATAAAAAAGACAAAAAACAAAGCAAGGCTATTAAGAAAAACTTGCAAATCCGTTTTCTTAAAAAAAATAATTTTATCAAAAAATGGAAATTGAGAGTAAAACAAAGCTGCCGGGTAAAAAGACAAGATAAAAGCGATCATTCGGCCTTTGCCTAAGACTAAGGCCAAGGCAAAAAGTACAATAAAAACTCCAGCTAGAATGATTATTTCTATTCCAGAGCTAGGTAGATTGATCGGTAAAAAATTCATTTTTTAAATTCCCTCTTGTCTCAAACGTTCTATTACTTTCTTAGCTTCTTTGGACAGCTTTTTTGGTAGTTCGATATTAACTTTGATATGTAGGTCACCTCTTCGGCTTTTATCAATTGGTACCCCTTTGCCTTTTATTCTGAGTATTTCTCCCAAAGAAATGTTTTCCGGTATCTTTATTTTTACCATTCCATCTAACGTTTCCAGGTTGTATTCTCCGCCCAATAGAGCGTCGGTTAGTTTAATATTCAAGTCGGTCACTAAATTACTGCCTTCTTTTCTGAACCTCGAATCTTTTTTGATATGTATTTTTACATACAAATCACCCGCAGAACCGGAAGACACCACCTCTCCTTGTCCGACCATCCTAATCATTTCGCCGTCGTCGATTCCAGCCGGAACATTTACTGTGATTTCCTGAGATTTCTTTTTGATTCCCAGTCCGAAACATGACGGACATTTTTCCTTTGGAACTTCTCCTCGGCCGTTGCACTTATCACAAGTTCTTTGAATAGACATGGTGCCAAAAAATGATTTTTTGACATCCCGAACCTTTCCCTGTCCGTTACAGGCAGTGCAGGTAACAAGTTTAGTGCCGGCTTTGGCGCCGTTGCCTTGGCAATCTTCGCAGATTGCTGTTTTTTGGAGAAGAACTCTTCTTTGAGTCCCGAAAATAGATTCCTTAAAGGATATTTCTATATCTATTGATATGTCACGTCCGCGCGCTTTTTCTCGGCGTCCGCCACCGCCAAAAAAATCTCCGAAAATATCTCCTAAATCGAAATTTTCGAAATTAGCGCCTTCGAAATCACTGAAATTCCATTCAAAAGGTCCTTGGTGGTTGTCATTGCCGCCATTGCCAGTGCTGAAAACTCGGCCGTAAGAGTCATATTCGGCTTTTTTCTTATCGTCGGAAAGAACGCCGTAAGCTTCATTTATCTCTTTGAATTTCTTCTCGTCCCCTCCTTTTTTATCAGGATGATACTTGTGAGCTAGTTTCCTGAAGGCTTTTTTAATCTCCTCTTTGTCAGCGTTCCGGTTGATTCCCAATGTTTCGTAATAGTCTTTTGCCATAGTTCTATTGTATTCATTAATTTTGAGAATACAAGTTCCTACTATTTTTTGTTCTCGTCATCCTTGGGATTTTCGTCTTCCTTTATTTCGGCGTCTCTGATGTTCCCTTCTTGTTTTTGGTTTCTTGGACCGGACGAAGAACCACTTTCTTGTGGCCCTTGAGATTGTTCATTGCTTTTTACATACTGTCCAATCTTTTGAGCGGATTTCCCCAATTCTTCCGTCTGATTTTTAATAACAGCTAGATCTCCACTTTCTTTGTTTTTCTTTAAATTATCTAGTTTTTCTCCGAGCTCCTTTTTTAGATCCTCAGGTATATTTTTCTCATACTCCTTCAGAGACTTTTCGACGGTATATATTAATTGATCTGCCAAGCTTCTGGCTTCAGCCAATTCTTTCTTCTTTCTGTCTTCCTCGCTGTGGCTTTCTGCATCTTTCTTCATCTTTTCTATTTCTTCTGGGCTGAGGCCCGATCCGGCTTCGATTCTTATGGATTGTTCTTTTCCGCTTGATTTATCTTTAGCCTTAACGTTTAAGATTCCGTTGGAATCTATGTCAAAAGTCACTTCGACTTGAGGTATGCCACGAGGAGATTGGGGGATGCCATCCAAATGAAATCTGCCCAGAGATTTGTTGTCAGCGGCCATCGGCCTTTCTCCTTGGACGATGTGTATTTCAACTGAAGTTTGGTTATCGGCGGCAGTTGAAAAAACTTGGGAGCGAGAAGCCGGAATAGTAGTGTTTTTTTCGATCAGTTTGGTGGCTACTCCGCCTAAAGTTTCGATGCCCAAAGAAAGTGGTATAACGTCGAGCAAGAGGACGTCTTTTACGTCACCCAAAAGGATTCCTCCTTGGATGGCTGCTCCTAAAGCGACCACTTCATCAGGGTTTATGCTTTTGTTGGGCTCTTTTCCAAAGAATTTTTTTACTTCCTCAATGATTTTAGGCATTCTGGTTTGGCCACCAACCAAAACTATCTCGTCTATGTCCCCTATTTTAAACGGTGAAGCATCTAGAGCTCTCTTGGCGATATTCATTGCTCTTTCTATGAATTCCTCGGTTAGCTCCTCTAGCTTGGATCGAGTCATTTTCACCAAAAGATGTTTCGGACCTTCGGCATCTGACGTTATAAAAGGAATGTTAACTTCGGTTTCCAAGGTCGTAGAAAGTTCAATTTTTGCTTTTTCAGCGGCTTCGTCCAGACGTTGCAAGGCTAACGGATCTTTTCTGACATCAATTCCGCTTTCTTTTTTGAATTCTTCAGCCAGCCAACTAATTATTTTTTGGTCGATGTCTTTTCCTCCCAAATGGCTGTCTCCGTCTGTCGCTTTTACATCAATAGTAGCTTCGCCCCCCTCTTCCATTCCGACTTCGAGAATAGAAATATCGAATGTTCCTCCTCCGAAATCAAAAACTACGATCTGCTCATTTTTCTTTTTATCAAAACCATAAGCCAAAGCGGCGGCGGTAGGTTCGTTTATGATTCTTCGGACCTTAAGTCCGGCGATTTCACCTGCATTTTTTGTGGCGTTTCTCTGCGAGTCATCGAAATAAGCCGGCACGGTAATAACTGCCTCAGTAATTTTTACGCCCAACTTGGTTTCAGCGTCATTTTTCAGCTTCTGAAGAATCATGGCTGATATTTCTTCCGGACGGTATGCTTTTTCACCCATTTTTACTTTGATTCCTCCATCTTCACCTCTTATGACTTCGTAAGGAGCATTTTTAATGTCGTTTTGGACCTGTGGATCGTCGAATTTATGTCCCATGAACCGCTTTATTCCGAAAACGGTGTTTTTAGGGTTGGTAACCGCTTGTCGTTTTGCCAATAGGCCGACTAGTCTTTCTTTAGTCTTTGAGATTGTGACAATCGAGGGGGTAGTTCTTACTCCTTCTGCATTTTCAATAATTTTAGGACTGCCCGCCTCCACAACCGCCACAGCAGAAAATGTTGTTCCCAAATCTATACCTATTATTTTTGACATATTTTTTATTTAATTATATTTCCTTTTAAGTTAGTTTTTAATGTATTATTATTTTAAATATTTTCTTTCTGATGTCTAGAGCTTGAGAATTATAAATTATTAATTTTTAATTATCAATCAAGTTCAAATTATCAAATTTTTAAAATTGGAAATTGGTCATTGAAAATTATTCTTTATATTCTCCAACCTTAACTTTTGCTGTTCTGATTATTCTGCCTTCGATTTTATAACCAAATTGGACAGTTTCTAAAATTTTGTGATCTTCTTCTTTCTTTTCTGTATGTATGACTCCTACAGCCTCATGTTCTTGCGGATCAAACTTGATGCCTAGAGGGGAAAATCTGGATAAGCCGTTCTTTTCTAAGGTTTTAAGAAGCTGGCTATGGATGTTTTCGATGCCACTCCGCCATTCAGAAGGAGCTTTTTCCCAATGTTTTTTGTCGGCCATAGCCATATCGAAACTGTCTATGACATTTATAATTTCCTTAAAAAATTGAACTAGAGCAAATTTGACGAATTCATCTCTTTCTTTTTCGTCTTGTTTTCTGAGGTTTATAAAATCAGCTTTGTCTCTCTGCCAGCCAGTCAGATAATCGCTTTTTTCTTTCTCGCAATTCTTGAGCTTTTCTGTAAGTTTTTTTATTTTCTCTTTGGAATTTTTTTCGCTGTCCAATAAGTCTATCTCTTTGTCTTCGACAGACTCTTCGAGAACTATTTCATCCTCAGATTTTTCTAGTTCGTTTTCCGGATTATTTTTTTGGTCGTCGGATTGGTTGGCCATATTAAAGAAGATAAAAAATTACAAATTAAAATTTAAAATTGTTGATCTAGAATCAATTTTGAATAGCCGAATTTTGAAACATTCAAAATTAAGTTATTCAAAATTCTAAGTTAGAAATTTCGCTCCGTGTCGCTATCTTTTACTCCATTGAGGAGCTTTTCTGGCTTTCTTGAGTCCGAACTTTCTTCGTTCCTTCATTCTCGGGTCTCTTTTGAGGAAGCCTGCTTGTTTAAGTTTTTTTCTTGATTCCGGATTATGAACAACCAAACCTCTCGCTATGCCGTGTCGTATCGCTTCTGCTTGGGAACTGATTCCTCCTCCTTTTACTACAGCAATTACTTTGAATTTCTGTGCCGATTTTGATTTGACTAGAGCGTCTTTCACAGTTTTACCGAATTCTTCGATCGGGAAATAATCACTGATATCTTTGTTGTTGACCGTAAAAGAGTTCTTGCTTGCTTCTATCAATCTGACTCGAGCAACCGAAGTTTTTCTGCGTCCCACTGTTTCAATAAAAAATTCTTTTGCTTCTTCTTTTTTTGTTTTTTCGGCAATCATTTTGGGTTTAATCTTTGATTTCTAAATTTTTTAACATTATCGCACGTAATTTATTCTTAGGAAGCATTCCGGTGATTGCTTCTCGTAAAGCTCCACTCACGCCTTTGTTTGAGATCACATGTTTAAGAGTCTTTTCTTTAAGGCCACCCGGGTAACCGGAATATCTTATATATTTCTTTTCTTTTTTTTTCTTTTCACTGATGTCAAGTTTAGAGGCGTTTATAATTTCCACCACAGCGCCCTCCACCCTTTCTTTTCTAAAAGAGGTTTTGTTTTTATCCATAAGTATTACAGCTGCTTCTGCTGCCAGTCTGCCCAGTTTTTTGTTTTTAGCGTCTATGGTGTATTTCATGGCTGATTTTCTTATGAGCGAAGCGATTTGGAAAATCGTTACCTCGCTCTAACTTTGCTAAACGATACATTTTGCACAGTGCGCGGCCGAATAGGCCAACTTTTGTCGGGCGAAGCGCTGCGCCAGTCTTCGGGATGGGGCTATCCGCCCCTCGCGCTTCGTGTGTACATTGTCCGGCAAAGTTAGAGCCGGGGTTAAGAAAAATATATTCTTTTCGCTTTGCTTATTCATTATTTTTCTAAATAAATTCTATTATCGCCGTTTTGGCTCCATCGCCGGGTCTTCTGGGTAATTTTGTAATTCTTGTGTAACCACCTTTCCTATCTTTATATCTAGGCCCTAAAACTCCGATAATTTTTTTCGCTCCCTCAGTTCCTATCTTCGGGATAATAAGCCTGCTTGCCGAGAGAGTGTTTTCTTTGCCGTAAGTTATTAGTTTTTCCACGTAAGGTCGGATAAATTTAGCTTTGGTCTCGGTTGTTTTGATTTTCTCTTTCAACACCAAAGAACGGGCCAAGCTTTTCATTAAAGACCTTCTTTGGTTTCTTTCTCGTCCTAATTTTTTGTTTGCATTTCCGTGCCTCATAAAGATTGTTTGATAGTTTGCTTTGGTTAAGGAATATTTATTTAAGTGTTATGCCGTATTCTGACAGGGCTTTCTTTATTTCTGAAATACCCTTGTTCCCCAAACCTTCGATTTCCAAGAGATCTTTCTCTCTCTTTCTCGCCAAACCTCCTACTGTTCTTATATTAGCTCCGGAGAGCGCATTAAAAGTTCTAGCTGACAAATTCAGAGATTCTATTCTTGTTTTGAGAATTTCATTGTCAACGGATTTTTCTCCGGAATCTTCCTCCTGGCTTTTCATCTTTTCTTCCAATATTTCCTCCATTTTTTCTTCTTGGAATCCAACGATAGCTTTCAGTTGGTTGATCATGATCTCAACGGATTTCTCCAAAGCTTCTTTCGGAGTTATTGATCCATCTGTCTCGATAAAAATTTTCAAACGGTTAAAATCTGTTTTGTCGCCGACGCGCATATTTTCCACCTCATAATTAACCCTTCTGACCGGAGTAAAAATGGCGTCGAGAGCTATAGTACCTATGTCTACTTTATTTTTTTGAAGAACTTCTTTAGGTACGAAACCTAACCCTCTTTCGACATTCATTTCTATGTCCAATGTGGTATTTTTACCGGTTACTTGAGCGATAACCAGATCAGGATTCATAATCTCTAACTGTCCCGGAATTTCAATATCCCCGGCTATTACTTCTTTCGCCCCTTTTATTTTAAGCCTCATAACCTGTGGTTCTTCGGTCGAGGCTTTTATTCTTATTCTTTTTAAGTTTAGAATTATTGTAACAACATCTTCTTTTACTCCATCGATGGTCGAAAATTCGTGATCAACTCCCTCTATCTTTACAGAGGTAATAGTGGCGCCTGGCAGAGACGATAATATTATGCGGCGTAGAGAATTGCCGAGAGTATGCCCATAACCGGGATAGAGACCGTCTATCTCGTAACTGCCCGAAAGATTGTCTTCGGTTATTACTTTAGGTTTTGATGGTAAAACTATATCGTGATAAATCATGCCTTTTTATTAAAGGTTCAATTAATTAAATAATATTTTAACGGTTATAAAATTCTAGCACGGTGTTCAGGTCGAATAGATTTTCTTCTTTGCTTAAATCAGGTTTCCCGACCAATTCTATTTCTTTCTTTTCTTTGTCGCATTTTATCCAATTTGGCGTATTGTGGTCTTTTAATCTCTCATCCAGTTTGGCGAATATTCCTTTTCCCTGGCTCTGAGGTCTCAAAGAAATTTTATCTCCCTTTCTTAAGTTATAAGACGGAATTGTCACCCTTCTTTTATTGACCAACATATGTCCGTGGGAAACTATTTGTTTGGCGGCTGATCTGGTAGGAGCGAAAGCTGATTTAAAAACGACACTGTCTAGACGACTTTCGAGCAATTCAAATAACAAACCGGGTTTGTTCGAAGCCTTTTTTTCCAAAGTTTGGCGAGCGTATTTTGAAAATTGTTTTTCAGTCAACAAGTAAGTGTAACGAGCTTTTTGCTTTTCCTTCATTTGCAGTCCGTAGCTGGTGGCTTGCGAATGATGTTTCCTTTCTGATCTGCGTGCTGATTTCTTTGATTGCGAAAGAGCAAACTTCTGAGTTTGCGTTTTTTCAAATATAGGAGCTCCTAATCTTTTGGCAATTTTATATTTTGGTCCAATTTTCATGTTAGAGATTCTTAGCGAACGAAGTGAGCTTTAGAAGCTCTTACACCCTGTTGAATACAAAATCTTTGATTTTGTTTTCTTTCGCCTTTGGCGAAAGATTTGACAGGGTTAAGAAAAATATATTCATTTCGCTTTGCTCATTCATTATTTTTCTAAACTCTTCTCGGTTTTGGCGGCTTCGGTCCGTTGTGTGGGATAGGCGTTTTGTCTTTTATTGAAATTAAATTTATCCCTTTAGAAATAAAACCTCGTATGGCGGATTCTCGTCCTGATCCTACCCCTCTTACAACTACATCTACTTCCTTCACACCCATAGTCCGACCTTTTTCTCCAAGTAACTCTCCGACCTTGGCAGCGGCAAATGGTGTGCCCTTTTTTGCTCCTCGGAAACCAAGAGATCCGCTTGAAGACCAGCACAAAGCGTTGCCCTTTTTGTCTGTCAAAATGACCTTAGTATTATTGTAAGTTGACTGAATTTGCAGTACCCCCTGCTCGACGTTTTTTTTTGAAATACTGACGGCCTGAGCTTTTCCACCTACCTCTTCGTTATTTTCAGTTTTTTTTACTATTCTTTTTTTTCCCATATTACGAATTGTTACGAATCAGATCGAATGCCGCGAATATAAACAGGGTTATTTGTATCACTCGGCGTCATTCGTGGTAATTTGTGTTATTTATTTCTTATCTACTGTCTTTTTACCGCTTCCCATTGTCTTTCTGACGTTGCCGCGCCTTGTTCTGGAATTTGTTTTAGTTCGCTGTCCTCTTGCTGGCAATCCTCGCAAATGTCTTATACCTCTGTAAGATTTTATATCCTTTAATCTTCTTATATTTCCGCTGACCTCTCTTTTAAGATCTCCTTCTATTTTATATGATTCTGCTGATTTTCTTATTTTGTTTTCTTCTTCAGTCGATAGATCCTTCGGTTTTTTCCCGGCGTCCACATTGTTTTCTTTTAATATTTTTTTAGCTAAGGAACGACCAATACCGTAAACAGCGGTCAAACCGATTTCTAATCTTTTTTCTTCTGGAATGCTGATACCTAATATTCTCATAAAGCTGATATTAATTACCCTTGTCTTTGCTTATGTCTGGGGTTAGCTTTGCAGACAACATAAATTCGACGTCTCCGTCTTACTGTTTGACATTTCGGACATATTTTTTTAACAGCCGCTCTGATTTTCATTAAAAATTGACAAACTATTAATTTACCAGTCTTTTATCTAGACTTTATTTTTTTCAATATCGTCTTCTTACAGCCTTTTTATTACTCTTCCTTTTCCGCCGTAAGGTTCCTCTTCAATCAAAACCTTGTCCCCCACGAGTACCTTTATTCTGTGAAGCCTCATTTTGCCTGAAAGGTAAGCCAGGGATTCCTTTTCTTGGCCATCAATTCGGATTCTGAACAAAGTGTTTGGAAGAGCTTCGGTTACTACACCTTGAACAGTATTTTTTCCTTTTGTTGACGCCATTTAAATTCTAAAAATAATAGAACTATGCTAACAAAAAAGTAAATATTCGTCAACCCCCACACCTTTCAAAACATCGTTGCTTTACATTTTCATACTTTTACTAACAAATATCAAGTGCCAGGCATATCCTGTATCTATCAAACAAGCTTAAGGCCGCAACAAAACAAAATGTGATGTTTTGAAAGGTGTGGGGGTCAACCCCTTTATTACCTAGCTCGTTTTCGGCTGGTGTCGGGGATCATAATCTCTGTTTTTAATTATTGCTTAAGGGCGATATCACCTCTACCTTTATTTTTTGAGCATTTTGGGGAAAGCTGCTTTTCCAAAATGGCTTTATCTTAGCTTCGGCTGTCTCAATTCCTGAGTATTTAGAAAAAATTGTTTCTAGACTTTTTTTAGATTGGCCCGCCAGATCATTTTTGAGGGCTTCCGTGTCAATAGTCCAGATTAGTTTTATTTCACCTTCCAGATCAAAATCAAATACCAGTAAATCCTCTGCCGCCGATTCGTCTGAGAGGAACCTAGCATTTTTCCATCCCGCCACTGCAACCTTTTCTTGATCATTTAAAATTCTCGAAATGATAGTTTTTTCCAAGACATCTTTTTTTAATATAAAGCCGTTTATAAGACCTCTTTCTCTGACAATGACTTTTCCCCCTTCCTCTGATTCTTGGTTAGGCAGGCTTTCAAAAGAAATATTTAAACTTTGGGGAATTAATACGAAGTCTTCAGGAACTTGAGTCAAAATGTTTTCTCTTAAAGTTTGTTCAAGTTTAGTGTGCAGTTCTTCTTGGATGACGGATAGATCTTTTTCATCAACCTTTTTAACTTTTCCGATAAAGCCCCCTTTCATTTCTCCGACTGAGCGAGCAAAGAAGTTGTTATACTGAGGCAAATTTTTAAAACCCGGGATAGTAAAATCTTTTAGTCCGATATTGTATCCTTCTCCGGCTTTGTCGGCGTAGACTCGCACTTTTATTTGTCCCGGTATTTTCTCTCCGTTTTTAGTAGTCATCCCGGGTACTGAAATTGCTTCTTTGGTTCTGAAGATTAATCCTTCCGGGGTTTCAAATCTTGTATTTGCTACCAAAGTCTGTGGACTGCCGCTGTGTTTGTTATAAACGATGATTTCTCCGGAGGCTTTTCTTTCTACAGCTTCCTCGCCAATTGAGGTCGCTTCTTTTGTGAGATCTTCCGATAGTTTGACGATTTCGAAAGGAATGCTCTCAGCTTCTTTGATATGGCCGATTCTTTCGGCGACAAAATTTCCTTCTATATTGTGAGTTTCTTCTTTGGGAGTTATCACAATTTCGGCTTTGCTTCTCAAAAATAGAAGACCAAAAATTAATCCGGCTATTAAGATTACGATGAGCCATCTGAGTCCGCGGAATTTCTTTAAGGTGTTAGAAAAAGAAGGCCTCCTCCAATTTTTGGTTGGTTCTTCAATACTTGCGATTGGTTCCCGATTTTTTGGTAAGGGTATCCTTCTGATCGTTCTTTCTTCCGGTGGGATGATGTCCTGGACAATTTTTTTAGACATAGTTCAATTTTACAACAATTTTGTTTAACTACAAAGAAAATTTCAGTTGGATATTCTCTGTAAGAAAATTGAAGCCGTTGCTATGAATGGATCAAGGGCATCGTTTTTGAATTCGGAAAATTGATTAAGAGCCTGGGCACCCAGGAAAATCACTTTTATTTCTTTGCTGGTTAAATGGCCCATTGTTAATTTCAAATTATTTGAGAGAAGATCGGAAAAAATCGGATGACAGGCAAAAAATACTTCAGCCGGTGGAATAGTTTTAAAATTTTTTAGAGATTCTTTGAGGCTAGTTATCCATTCTTCTCTTGCCGGCTTTATGGCGTTTTCAATTCTGGTCAGAAAATTTTGTTCAAGTTTGTTTTCATTTCGGAGTTTCAAAAAAGAAAGAGCGATATCCGGTTCGACATCAAGTTCTTTGCAAATGTTTCTGACGAATGAATTCTTGCCTTTAGGAAATGAGACTGTTTCTGTAATTAAGCGATTTTTTATTAGAGAAACGCCAGTTGTTTCCCCACTTGCCTCTATCAAAAGATAATCTTTGCTATCGGGAAAAATTTCCTCAATTGCTGAAAAAGTAGACAAGACATAGGAATGAAAAATCATTTCTCCGTGAATCTCTCGGTCAACGACTGATTTTATTTTCTCCAGCAGTTCTTTGAGGATTTTTCCTTCGAAAACAGATATTTCAATCTGTCGAGCTCTTTTGTTAATCGGCTGATCAGTCAAATAGCCGTTTAACCTAGTTTGGATTATCTTTCTTTCAACCTCTTTGTATGGGTCTTTTTCGATAGCTACTCCTTCTTTAATAACCGAATCGAATTCCTTAGAAGTTATTTTGACAGGCCTCTCACTTTCGCTGGAAAAAGTTTGAGTGTCAGCTAAGCACCAGGGCGAAGAGACTACGCAAAGAATTTTGCCTATCTTTCTCCCCCTGAGAGATTTTTCTGACAGTTTTAGGTCGCGTGCTCCTTGTCTTAGAGTCAGATTTAAAAGTTTGCTTAGGGTTTGAGACAAGTTGCTTATGAACTTTTTTTCATCCCAGTTTTTCCAAAGCGGCAAATGAGTACGCTTACACAAAACTATCTCAGCTTTTTTCCCTTTTTGAATAGAAACTAGGGCCGCGGCGACACTGTAACTAGCGACATCAATTATTAAGTCGAGTTCTTTTGGTTTTTTCTTGAAAATAAAAGAAGAAAAACTCATTTACATTTAATTATAACATGTGACAAACAACTTTTGACATTCGAACCGAAACTCTTTTTGATATTTATCTTATTCTAGAATTGCTTTTATTCTTCTTACCCCCGCGGCTACGGCTTCTTCTTTTTTAATTTTAAATTTACCGAGTTTTTTTGTATTTTCTACGTGCGGACCCCCGCAGAATTCTTTGCTTATGACACTGTCCATTATGTCTTTCCCGATGGCTTCGCCATCGCGGATCCTCGATGCCTCTGGCATCGGGACAATAAAATAAACGGAAACCATCTCCGGATACTTTGCTCCGAATTCCATCTCGGCGCCCAATTTTTCCGCTTCTTCCTTTTTCATTTCTTTGCGGTTCACTTGAAGCCCGACGGCGATCCAATCGTTTACTAATCTTTCTGTTTCTTGTTTTTCTGCTTCTGTCATTTTTCTGTCAAAAGAAAAATCTATTCGCAAACGTTCCGAAGTGATATTGCTACCCTTTTGTTTGACTTCTTTGCCCAAAACCTTCTGAAGCGCCGCGAGAAGAAGATGATGAGCAGTGTGAAGTTTTATTGTTTCTTCGCTGGCGTCAGCCAATCCCCCTTTGAATTTTCCGGCGGAGGCAGTACGTGATAATTCTTGATGTTCTTTTAATTTATTTTCAAAGTCTTCTATATCGACTAAAATTCCCTTTTCTTTAGCTAGTTCTAAAGTCAATTCCAAAGGGAATCCATAAGTTGAAAAAAGTGTAAATGCATCCCTGCCTTTTCCAAATTCTTTCAGGCCTTTGCTTAAGGTTTCCCTAAACTTTTTTTCTTCTTCCGCGATTACTTTTTTGATCATTTCTATATTCTCAAGAATGTAAGAATGATTTTCTTCGTACTGTTCTCCTACAAGGTCGGCGATAATAGCGAGTCCGCCTTCTTCAATTCCTATCATATCGGCGTAACGTACTGTCCGCCGGATCAGGCGGCGGAGAATATATCCTCGATCGGTATTTGAAGGGACTACTCCGTCAGAAATTATAAAAACTGAAGCCCGGATGTGGTCGGCGATAATTCTTTCCGCTTTAGGATTTTCTTCTTTGGCAAGTTCTTTTATTTTTGAAATAATCGGAGTAAAAATATCTATCTCGTAAATACTTTTTTTCTTTTGTAAAACAGCGAGCAATCTCTCGAATCCCGCTCCGGTGTCAACGTTTTTATTTGGAAGTTTGCCGATAACTTTTCCGTCTTTCTTTTGATATTCCATAAAAACATCGTTCCAGACCTCAACCACTTTTTGTTCCTCGTCGGCTTTTTCAAATTCTTCAGGGTTTAAATCACCGAGACCTTCCCCTGCCTGCGCCGAGGCTCCGGCAGGCAAGTCGGTTAAGTCGTAAAACATCTCGGTTGATGGCCCGCAAGGGCCGTTGTCTCCAGGAGTCCACCAATTATCTTTCCCGCGGAAATAAATTCTATTTGAAGGAATGCCGACTTTTTTCCAGATTTCCACTGAATCCAGGTCTTTGGGCGCGTTTTCATTTCCTTCAAATACAGTTATATAAAGTCGTGCGGGATTGAGCCCGAATCCTTCTGCTTTATCCGTCAAAAGCTCGAAACTCCATTTGATAGCCTCTTCCTTAAAATAGCCCGTCTCGCCGTTGGCGCCAGCCGAGGTGGAATCTCCTAGCGACCAATTACCAAGCATTTCAAAAAAGGTTAGATGAGTATTATCCCCTATATCCTCAATATCCGTGGTTCTGACGCATTTCTGGACACTAGCGAGCCTGTTTCCCAGGGGGTGTTTGGCTTGGAGTATATAAGGTACAATCGGTTGAACGCCGGCAGTAATAAAAAGAGCCGAAGGGTCATTTTCCGGCACAAGCGAAGCTGAAGGCAGAATTTTATGCCCTCTTTTTTCAAAAAATTTTAGGAAACGGTTTCTCAGTTCAAAGGAATTCATTCTTTCTACTTTAGCAGTTCTTTCAGAATTTTAAAATCTTCTTTTAACATATTTTTTTTGGTGGCGTCGTAAACAGCTACGGCCGGATGGAAGAGAGCGACTATTTTCACTTTGCCGTACGATGTCTCGGCGTCAAAAGATTTACCATGAATTTTAGAAATCGTATCAAGTTCGAAACTCAAATCAAATTTGTTGAAAATATAACTCATGGAATATCTACCGAGAGTGGCAATAATTTCCGGTTGGATTATTTCAATTTGCCTGTCTAAAAAGGGCGCGTAAAGTTCGATCTCATTTCCCAAGGGGTCGCGGTTTTGCGGCGGGCGGTCTTTCAAGATGTTGGCTATATAAACTTCTTCTC
>Ga0066639_10001903_pt1 | contig 18353 bp, 22 predicted proteins | sample CryGeyCG2114_010_2_FD_59504 | JGI IMG/M metagenome (GOLD analysis project Ga0066639, IMG submission 59504) | Groundwater microbial communities from aquifer - Crystal Geyser CG10_big_fil_rev_8/21/14_0.10 | ecosystem: Environmental > Aquatic > Deep subsurface > Groundwater | place: USA: Utah...
GTCAGCATCAGCTGCTGCACCGTTTCCGGCTGCTGGTTGTGCCACCATTGCTTGTGCTGAAACTCCGAATTTTTCTTCGAGTGCCTTAACAAGCTCGGAAAGCTCTAAAACTGACATGCCTTCAACTGCCTTTATTAATTCATCCTTTGTAAGTTTTGCCATAAAATCACCCCCTCTGTTAAATTCTAATATCTAATATCGAAATTCGAAACAATATCAAAAATCCAATTTTCAAATGTTTGTCTTTTGATCTTTTTTAATTTCGAATTTGTTTCGGATTTAGTGCTTAGGATTTCGAATTTAAGTCTTTATCTTTTGAATAGCTGAAAGTGTCATTACCAGTTTTTGTAAATTCCAGTTTAAAGCCCGGTGAAGTGAGTAAATAGGGGATTTTAGTTGACCGACAAGCTGTCCGATTAAAACATCCCTTGAAGGAAGGGCGGAAAGACGCTCCAGCTCTTTCTCTTCGAGTAAATTTCCTTCGAAAATTCCAAATGATAAAGAGGGCACAAATTGTCCGCCTGCTGCTTTTAGAGCCTTGATTGTTTTTATAATTTCTTTTAATGGAAGGATTGTATCAGAATAAGCAAAAATTGTACCCAATTGTCCAGAAAGTTTTTCATCTGCCGAGCCAACTGTTTTGGAAGATTTTTTAAGAGCCAGTTTCAGGAGGGTATTTTTTGCAACAACAAATTCAGAGTCTGCTTTTTTTAAACCCTTTTTTAAATCCTCGATTTGCTTGTTTGTCATGCCTTTGTAGTTTGCAAAAAATAAAGCATTTGCTTTTTTTGCCTTCTCGGAAAGCTCTGCAACTACTTTTTCCTTTTTCTCCCGGTTTGGGCTAGTATTTTTACTCTTATCGTCTTTCATGTTTGTTCCTAAAACAAAAAAAAGCGCCTTTCAAGGCGCAAAATAGATTCTCACTGATCCAAAAAACTGATTTGCTCCTCGGTAGGACTTATCTAGTCGCAAGCTTGGGGTCCTTCGGCTAAAGCCTCAGGATCTCGTCTGCGGACTCGACCCACTGTCTTAGGTTTTTAGAGTTTACCAAATTTACTAATGCAGGTCAAGAACTAAAAGTAGAGGAGCGGTAAACATATTTCCCTAGCTCAAATCGATAGGTCTGTAAAAGATCTGTAAAGAAATTAATTGCTTTTAGGTAAATAAACGAACTCTAATTATTTTTATTCTTATCGATTCGATGATTCGAATCATCGAACTATATAAGATTTCTTTTCCTTTCTCTTTCGTGGATTCTTTTTCCCTCTTTTTGCTTTCTTTCAAATCCAATGCCTCCGTACATTTTAGGAGGAGAAAGCTGGATGAGGATTTCTTCAATTCTGTCCATGAAATCTTCTCTTTTTTGTTTACTCCTGATTTTTTCTATAACCTTTTTATACCCTCCGTTTTTTCTATGCTTCAAAGAGTAAGAGACATTCATAATTGTTCCTCTTGAAACCTTTAATGTCCCGTCTATTGCTGAGTATGAATATCCTTTATCAAGTAAAAAAGCTATAGCTAATCGTTTGGTCAGCATAATTTTTTCAACAGGCGATAAGAGATCTTCGAGTAAGACTTTAGCTTCACTTGGATTCTTTAAATCAACTAGTGATTGTAGAAAAATTTCGTAGATATGTTCTTTTAACTTTTCGTCGAGAATTCTTTTTGAAACTTTTGCCATGCAGTTCAATAGTTTGAATCATTGAACCAGTATTGTCAAGTGGGGAATTTTCAAACTTTAACTAAAAAAACGATCTTCTTTAGAAGAATGTAGACTTTGTCTTTATGCTATAAGCGTGATATTCTTAAGCTGTGAAGGAAGCAAAAAGAATTTTTGAAGCTCCAGAAAGAGCCAATTTTTTAGCACGAAACCAAAGAGAAGTTTTTATTGAAGCAAAGCCTGGTTTTGTAGATTGTTGGGAAGTAAGCGTTGGAGTAAGGCAAAATGGACACAAGAATATTCGGTGGGGCGTTTATCTTCCTAAGAGAGACGTTAAAGAATCAATTCAGGATTTTTACAAAACTGTGCTTTTTCTTTCAAACTTGGATGAGAGCATGACAATCTCGGAAGGAGATGTTGAAAGCGCATACTATTTGGCAAGAAATAAAGCAATTCCCTGGCATGTATCGGAAGGGGTAGAAGAATTTTCCAAGAGACCATCAATAGTAGCAAATATGGAAAGAGTTCTTAGTTCTTCTTTGCCTGATCATGATGTTGTTTTTGATGCTTTGTCCAATGCTCCAAGCGTAGAAAGTCTAAGTCAAGCTCCGATCCTTTGTACTTATTTCGGAAAATTTGAAACATTTTTCAGAAAATTAATGGTTGGAGACGAAGTATTGCCAGAACCTTTAGATGTCCCGGTTTTTTCAAAAGAAGCTTGACTGGTTTACAGATAGAAGTTTAAACTTTCGTAAAGTCTAATTTAATTGCAGGGGACATGGTAGACTTCAAGATCACCTTTTTAATTTTTCCGCCCGGCATTGCTCTTAATGCAGTTTTTATATTTTCAGAAAGTTTTTCTTTGCCAAAAGAGATTTTTCCCAAAGATAAGTGAATTATTGGGGATTTAGCTTCTGTTTTAAAGTTTACCAGTCCTCCCTCGTATTTTTTTGCTGCATCTTCCGGGTTTTTAGTCAGGGTTCCGTTTTTCGGGTTTGGCATAAGTCCTCTTGGACCCAAATATTTTGCAACTCTGGCCAGTTTTGGCATAAATTCCGGTGTTGCAAGCAAAACATCAAATTCAATTTTACCTTTTTCAACATCTGAAATAATTTTATCATCTGCTACTGCAACCCTTGTTTTTTTACCCGATCCGTGCGGAAGGACAAAATTTCCTGAAATTCCGTTTTCGGCAGTATTTAAATGAAGCTCTACTGTTTCATCAAAACCTTTTGTTGCCATTTTGGTCTGCCCGCCATCACTACGCTCAGGCGTTTGCAGGCGGGAAAGAAGATCCAATGCCTCATCAAGTGAGTAAAGTTTCGTTTTATCAATTAAGATTTTTGCAGATTTATAGCGCATAGACCTTTTTTTTGCAGGAGTTTTTTTCTTTTTCTTTTTGTCTTTTTTTGCTTCTTTTGGAGTTTCTTTTTGTGCTGCTTGTGGCACTTCAACATTCTCAAGCTTTCCCTTTGGCTCGCCTAAACCTTCGGTAGAGACGGCTTTCTGCGCTTCTTCGTTTACAGGCTTTTCAAGCTTTTTCTTCTCCTGCCTTTTCTTGGCCTTTTTTTCCTGCTCTTTTTCGAGTTCTTCGTCACCTAATGTTTTTATTCTAATCTTTCCCATATGTTTCTTCCTTTCAGTCAGTCAAGTTAAAAGTTTAAAATTATCCATTCGACAAGCTCAGGACAAGCAAGTTAAAAGTTGAGGTGTTAATTTATATAAATAAAAGTACCTTCGCTTTGAACTTTGAACTATTATTCTACTTTGATGCCCATGCTTCTGGCGGCACCCGCTACAATTTTAGACGCCTGTTCTACATTGTCTGTGTTTAAGTCGTCCATTTTTACTTTTGCAATTTCTTCAACTTGAGCTTTAGTTAAAACTCCTGCAGACTCTTTTCCCGGTTTTTGGGAACCTTTTTCTATTTTCATTGACTTTTTAATAAGCTCTGCAACAGGCGGTTTTTTAACAATAAAAGAGAAAGTTCTGTCCACATAAACTGTAATGACAGCGGGAAGAATCGTTCCTTTTTGGTCTGCAGTTTTATCATTAAATGCCTTAACAAATTCCATTATAGGAAGACCGTGCTGTCCTAATGCCGGTCCAACAGGCGGAGCAGGAGTAGCCTGCCCGCCAGGTATATTAAGTTTGATTATAGTCTTAATCTTTTTTGCCATTAAAGTAGTCCTCCTCGTTTTAAAGCCTGAGCCAAAGGCGATGGCAGGCGGGCAGCACCTGCGGGAATATTTAATTTTATAATTGTTTTAATTTTTTTAGCCATCTTTTTCAGCGTTTAGTTATTAGCGTTTAGCGTTTAGTTATTTTCAAACTATACCCTATACGCTATTTTCTATACGCTAGTTATAGTTTTGCTACTTGTAAGAAATCTAATTCAACAGGAGTTTCTCTTCCAAAAATACTTACAAGAACCTTGAGCTTTCCTCGTGTTTCATCGATTTCATCAATTGTTCCAAGCATGTCTGCAAATGGTCCGTCAACAATCTTGATTGCTTCTCCAACGGAAAATGCAGTTTTATAAAGAGGCTCTTCCATTTTCATAAACTTCTGGATTGCCTCTACTTCTTTTTCTGAAATCGGCAAGGGCTTGTTTCCGGCTCCTATAAAAGAGGTAACTCCTTGGGTTGTTCTGACCAAAAGCCATGTTTCATCATCCAGCTTCATTTTGACCAAAACATAGCCTGGGAAAATTTTTTCTTTAACAGTTTCTTTTTTACCGTGAACAACCCTTATTGTATCGCGGGTGGGGACTATAATGTCAAAAATTCGGTCGGCAAAACCCATGGATTCGATTCTTTGTTTTAAGGATTTTGCCACTTTATTTTCGTGTCCGGAGTAGGTGTGGACTATGTACCATTGCCCTTCACCGGAGGATGAGTTTTTAGGTTCCTCTGCTTGAGATTGCTCTTCTTTTTTTACTTCTTCTTGTTTGTCCATATATCTTTTAGCGTTTAGAGATTAGCGTGTAGCGTTTAGTTTCCGCCAGCTGGCGGATTAAACAATACCCTATACGCTATTTTCTATACCCTATTTTACGATTATTTCCATTATTTTTGTAAGCATAAAATCAAATCCTGAAATATATGCTCCGACTAAAAGGCTGACCAAGATTACAACCAATGTAAGCCTTATAACTTCGTTTCTTGTCGGCCAAGTAACTTTTTTTAGTTCGTCTCTTACCTCACCGATAAAAGAAACAGGTTTTGTTGCCATACAATAACGCTGAACCTGTTATGTTCAGCGATATCATTTTATCAGATTCAATTTGACATGTAAAGAGGAAGCAAGGTAAAATATCAGGGTATGTCTAAGATACGTAAAGTAGTAATCCCGGCTGCAGGGTTCGGAACCCGCTTTTTGCCCCAGACCAAGGCAATGCCTAAAGAAATGCTTCCAATTGTGGATAAGCCTGTTATTCAGTATGTTGTGGAAGAGGCAGTTGCGTCAGGAATAGAGGACGTAATTATCGTAACAGGTGCGTTAAAAAGAGCAATTGAAGACCATTTTGACGTTCCAAATGCCGAGCTTATAAAAAATCTCGAGCAGGGAGGAAAGCATAAGTTAGTTGATGACATAAAAAAAATATCAGAGGCTGCGAGCTTTATTTATATAAGACAGAAAGGCCAATACGGAAATGGAACGCCTGTTTTGTCTGCAGAACCGGTTATCGACAACGAAATGTTTGCTGTTATGTGGGGAGATGAGTTTATATATAGTACGCCGCCCCGCCTTTTACAGATGATAAAAGTGTATGACAAGTATAAGGGCGCTGTTATTTCGGGAGTCAGGATCAAAAAAAAGGAAGACCTAAAAAGGTATGGAATCGCAGAGGTTGAAAAAATAGACGGTAATGTTTTCAAAATCAAAAAAATTGTAGAAAAGCCCGAACCAGATGAAGCGCCTTCCGACCTTGCAACTCACGGAGCCTACATTTTGCCTCCTGAAATTTTTGATATACTAAGAAATCAAAAGCCCGGAAAAGGCGGAGAGATCTGGCTTCCCCAGGCAATAGATGAGCTTATTAAAACAGGTTATCCTGTTTTTGCCTGCGAGATAGAAAACGGGAAATATTATGATACGGGGAATAAGCTGGAGTACATGAAAACAGCAGTAGAACTTGCCCTGGAGCATCCCGATATAAACGGAGAGTTCCGCAAATTCCTCAAAAACCTTGAGCTGTAGTCTGCCTTTAAGATTATGAAACTTAGTGAAATGTTTAGAAAACACCCCGTTGAGATAACTAAAACGGATATTCCTGGCACCATTAGAGTTACGTTAGGTACGAAAGCAGTTACAGATGAAAATATTGGTCCTATATGGAAGAGAATTAGACAGTCTCCTTTTTATAAATCTTTAGAAAAACAGGGTTTGACTGTCGTTCCAAAAGGAACTGAGGTGGAAGGAGATAATAAGCACTTATCCCTATATATAGGAACAGCAGTTGCGATTGGAACAGTTGCAACATTAGGTTTTATCGAGTATCAGAGGCATCAAAGAAGGAAGATGAAAGAAAAGCAGTTAAATCAAGGTGTAGTTTTTGATGGTCGAAGAAAAAAGTAGATTCCATCGGGATGACAAAGAAAATTATGAAGAAAAAGTTGGCATTATTTATATTAGGAGCTTTGGTATTTTTGTTTTTTGTCCTGTTTTCTTACCTTGTCCACAAAGACCTTTTTACCCAAATAGATTTTAATACAACTGTCAGGCTTCAGGATAAGATTCCAAGAAGAGTTGACAGCTTTTTCTCATTATTCAGCCTTATCGGAAGTTTTGAAGTGGCCGGAGTAGTTTTGCTTGCGGCGCTTCTTATAAAAGTAAAGATATGGAAGTCTTTCAAAAATGCGGTAAAGGGCATTGCAGGAGGGGTTTTTGTTATAGGTTTTTTTGTTGCTTTTCATGTTCTTGAGCTTTTCGGAAAAATCTTTGTAAACCATCTTCCGCCTCCTCAATTTATGTTAAGGACAGAAAAATTGGGCGATTTCCCTCAATTCTATATAAGACTGGAAAACTCTTTTCCGTCAGGCCACAGCGGAAGAGCTTTATTTCTAACAGGCATTTTCTTTTTTATGGTTATAAAAAGCAAAAAAATACCAAAACAGGTAAAGCTGTTTTTGATTTTGGCTTTGGTGGGGTATGACGTTATAATGCTTGTATCTCGTGTTTATCTAGGAGAGCACTGGATAACAGATGTTGCAGGAGGAGCAATTTTAGGTCTTTCCCTTGCGATAATTTCCGCAGTTTTTATCTAGTTTTCCGTTTTCCCTTTTTACCATTTTTTCCCTCTCTGCTCTAAAACCATAAGGCTAAACAGGTTGGCTTTATTCACTATTTCATCCTGCTTATCAGGATTTATTTTTGCACCTTTTTTAAATGCAACCCTATCTAAAACCTCAATAATTTTTTCAGTTAGCGGTCTTCCAATGTTTTGTCCTATTGTCTCAAATGACACTTTTGCCTTTGAAAACATATCTATAGCCGGTTCTAAGGGAAGAGATACTTGTTCCAGGTTTAATCGTTTCTGTCCGAGGATTGCTGCTTTTGGTTTTAGAAAAGGTTCTAAGAATGCCCATCTTTTTTTAGAAAGTAAATATCTTGCAACTTTTAGTTCAAAAAAATTCCTTTCAGTCCCCTCATATGGTACTTGTTCCATAAAGCGGGGATCTTCCAGTATCCATTTAGTAAAACCCAACATGTATAAGCAGCTATTTTTTCAGCAAAGCTTATGGGCCTTAATTCATTTCCTGTACCGTTTAAGCGTTCCATAAAAAAATTTTATCACAGAGAAGAAAAGAAGACAATATTATAGGGTATCTTTTAAGAGAAGTTGAGAAGAAAAGGGGATCGTGAAGTAAAAAATTGAGCCTTTATCTTTTTTACTTTCCACCCAGATTTTTCCCTTATGTCTTTTTATAATTTCAGAAGAAATGTAAAGTCCCATTCCAAGGCCTGAAGATGCGCTTGGGTCTGTTGTAATCTGGAAAAAACGGTCGAAAATTTTGGCTTTATGCTTTTCTTCTATTCCTATTCCAAAATCTTCAACCCCTATTGTGACCTTGTCACTGTTGGGCAGAATATGGACAATTATTTCATTCCCATCGGGAGAATACTTAAAGGCATTGTTTATTAAGTTTATGAGGACTTGTCCGATCCTGTGTTTATCTGCATAAATTTTATTATTTATCCAACCCTTAATTACTATTTTGTGTTTTGTCATTTTCTGCATGCTTCTAACAATGTCTTTTGTCAGCTCACTTAAGTCAAAGTTTTCTTTTCTAAGTTCCAGCTTTCCCGCCTGAATTTTTGAGACATCCAATAGATCCCCGATAAGTTCTGTCATTTTGTCAATTTGGTCATTCATTTTTGTAAGGTAGTAATTAAGGTTTTTATTTTTTTGTTTATTTATTGTTTTTCTGATGATTTGGGCAAAGACTTTAACCGTAGTTATTGGAGTTTTTAATTCATGGCTTGCAATGCTCATAAATTCATCTTTTCTTTTTTCAAGCTCTTTTCTTTCTGTTACTTCATGAATTACAGCAAAGCCTCCGGTAACCTCTCCCCGGTTTCCAAAAAGAGGGGAGTAGCTTGCATCAAAAAAACCCTGTTTGCCGGTTTGAGAAATTGTATATTCACTATCTTTGGTAACAGCATTTTTTCCGGATAGTGCTTTGTAGAAAAAAAGATCCTCACCAATCTCTTTTAAGAACGGGAATACATCGAAAGCAACTTTGCCGAGGACCTCTTCTTTTTTTAATCCTGTAATTTTTTCCATTCCTTTGTTCCAAAGGGTATATCTGCACTTTTTGTCAAAAGCAAAAATTCCATCAGAAATATTCGTTATTAGTCTTTCGGAAAATTCCTTTTCTCTTTTTAGCTTTTCTTCCGCAGTTTTTATGTCTGTCATATTTCTGTAAATAATTACGGCCCCGATCATCTGGCCATCGGGCATCTTAACCGGAGCAGCACTTACAACAATCCAAGTGTCTTGATTGTTTCTTTTAAAGATCATTTCTAGGTCATTTATGATTTCCCCCTTTAATGCGCGGTATATCGGGAAATCATTTGTCTTAAATGGTTTTCCTTGTGGGGTTTTTGCATTTAGCATTTTAAGTCTTTGGAGTATCGGTTTTTCAAAATCTTTCTTTGAATATCCAAAAATACGAAGTGCCGAAGGATTCATTGTTATAATATTGCCATTAAGATCATAAACTGCAATTCCGTCGGCAACAGAACTAATTGTTGCCTCAAGCTCTGCTGCTCTTCTTTGTGCAAGTCGACTTTCTTTTTTGATTTTTTCATGAAGTAAGGTGTGTTCGCTTATGTCACGGATTATTGCGGTGAAGAAAATTTGCCCTGCATTTCCTTTCCACGAAGAAACAGAAATATCAATGGGAATTTCTCCTCCATTTTTTTTAATCCCTTTCATTTCTACAACTTTTCCAATAATGGTTTTCTGAACTTTTTTATTTCCACATACTCTGTTTTTAAAGGCTTTACTGTGGAGAGGTTTTAGGGAGTTTGGCATTAAAGTTGTAATTTGTTTTCCTAATATCTCTTTTTCATCATATCCAAAAATTTTTTTTGCGCCATTGTTCCAGGAAATAATTTGGCCTTTATCGTTAGATGAAATTATTGCATCATTTGCAGATTCTGTTATGGACCTGAATTTTTCTTCAGATTCTGATAAAGCTTCCAGCGCTTTTTTCCTTTTTGTAATATCTGTTAGAATACCAAGAAGAGCATAAGGTTTTTTATTTTTGTCATATAAAAGAGATTTTATGGAAAGGCCTACTCTTTCTTTTGATATCTCTTCGAATTCCTGAACCTTCTTACTTTTAATTATTTTTTTGTCATTTTCATAAAATACATCTGCAACTTTTTTAGGGTAAACATCATAATCTGTTTTTCCTAAAATTTTATTTTTTTTAATTTGATTGAATTCTTCACATTTTTTATTCCATGCTAGGAAACGCCCTTTTAAGTCTTTTATAAAAATTGCAACCGGAATGTTGTCTAAAATATCCAGGAAATTTTGGCCTTTTAAAATATCTTGGGCATTAACTTTTTCTAATCTGTTCTTTTGTAAAATTTTCTTCTTCATTTTCCCTCTTTTTCAAGCTTAATTTATCATACTGTGAGGCAAATAACAAGAAAAACCACTCTGTCATCCCGAATTTATTTCGGGATCTCTTTGATGAACCAAACGGAAATATTATGACGCTGCGGCAGGTTGTAGAATCTCCTGGTCTTTTTTTGGTTCTCCCGATTCTTGCTCAGTAAAAAGGTATATGGGGTTTTCTACTCTTAGCGAACCAAGATAAGCTATTCTTTCTTCTCTTGCCTTAATTCCCTTTTGTAGCACATCTTGGACTTCTTTAGAATAAGCCGGTGAACGGTCCGGCCAAAAAGCTTTTGCATGAGCAAGCTCTTCATAAAATCCCTTCACTCTTTCTCCATTTTGCCTGGTATACCCATCCAGCTCTCTTTGAAGTCTTCTAATTCCTCTTGAAATACTTTCTACCGAAAAACTTATAGACCAAACTCCTCCTTGTTGCCAATTACTTGGTTTGGTTTTAATGTCCTTGGTTAGGGCTAAGCCGTTCTGCTTGTCAACTGGTTCAGTCGTAACATTATTTGAATACAAATTTGTTCCTCTTAAAAAAGTTCTATTAAAATATTCATCGGAAATAATTGCATAGTTATCTGTTGATCTTTCGATTATGGGTGGTAATTTTTCATCTGTTGATTTTCTTAGGAATTCATTTGAATCCTGTTTTTTTCCTTTATTAAAAATTATTCTCGATCTTTTTTTTCTTGCGGACCTTACTTTTTCTTTTCCCTTGTAAGCCCACACTAAATGGAAACTATTGTTATCTTTTAAAACTGCTGTCAGTTGCCAGTCTTTGCTTATAAGCGTTTCCAGTATTGCGATTCTGTTACTAAGCATTGCTCCTATCTTTATTTTTTTGAAAGTACCTGGTTCAGTCTTTATTGTTCCATCTGGGAGTAAAATATGAGGTTTCAGTGTAACGTTTGTTGTTTCAGGGGAAAAATCAAAAACACGAGGGTCTGGTCCAAAAAAATATTCCTTGAGCAAAGCGGGTGGAGTTGTTCCTAATGATTTTGCAAAAGTTTTAACTTTTGTTCCAAAACTTTCTTTTTCCAGATCCGGCATATCGGGATTATATAAAAGGAGAAATACATTATCAACGGCCTTTTTTCTTTTTAATAAATTCCTTTAAAAACTTTTTCTCATCAGATTTTGCGAGAGTTTTGTAAAACATATAGCGAGTGGTTTTTCCAAACCATGCATCTGGTATAAACCCCCCTTGTGTAAATCCGCGTTTTTTATAGAACTCAAGATTTCTTTTAACCGTCCAAAGATAAAGTTTGTGACCTCCATGTTTTGCCACATCTTTTTCCCATTCCAAAAGTAGGGAAGAGGCAATACCTTTTTTTTGAAACTTGGGAAAAACAGCAAACCAAGTTGCATAGCTTATTCCTCCGTAATTTTTATTGGTCAATAAATAACCTGCGATCTGTTTATCTACATTAGCAATATATAGAAACTTGTTTTTATTCCTTATGGATTCTTTAAGATAATCTTTTGGGTACTCTTCCTCCAAAAAATAATCTGTTATTAAATTGGAATAGGGAGGAAATTGAGTTTTAACGCTTTTTTCAAAAAAAGGATAAAACTTATCAACATCGCTTTCTCTTGCTCTTTTAATGCTTATTTTTGAATCGGTTTTCATCTCCCTGATTATATCAAAACCATCAACCTGGTTTCATAATTCTTCGGCCTCATCGAGTCTGAACCTAGGAGTCGAAAATCTGAGAACTTAGACTGAAGGGGCGTCCTTCTGCGGAGCTAAACCATTTTTCTGCTTATCGGTTCAATGGTTTGAATCATTGAACCAGTTGTTTGGTTTTCAAGAAAGGGGATTGTTTGTGCTCCCACCTGTCAAGCGGGAGCAGGAGGCAATGCGCCCTCTTTGGTTTTAATAAGACCCAAAATCCTGTTAAACATTTCAAGATGATCTTCTGTGGCATCAAACCTTTTTATTTCAAGAGGATTCCTTCCTGAGTTTAAAGAGACTCTTATTTTTGGGTTTTCTTGGGAGCTTAGCCTTAGAGCAATAGAAAAAGTTTCCCCCACATCCATCTCTCGAATATGAACCTCCATTTCTTTGTATGTTGGAAATGATTTTAGGCGAAGTAAAGACAGTTCGGGTATTTCTCCTTCGGATTCACGGCCAATTTCTCCAAGAGCCCATTTTTTAAAATCTGTTTCAAGAAGAATATATCCATATGCTTTCTTTGGTGATCCGGCAGGAAAAATGAGGTCAAATTTACCCTCCATATCACCTTCCAAAAAATCAATATATGGCTCATTTCTCCCATCTGATCTTTCATTCATCAAAAAAAGTATAGTGAAGAAAATTAAGAGCAAAGTTAAAAAAAGGAATGGATTGTTTAAGAATTGGAAATTAGCTAATTTCCTTTAGTTCTCAGTTGGTAGACTCCGATTGAGCTTATACCGTCGGGTTTTATAAATTTCTTTTTTAAGATAAAAAATTTTTCAAGTCCTGCTAAATGTTCGTCTCTTGAAATGAAATAGATAGGAACGTTTGAATTTATATAGTTTTGGTTTTGGGGAAGGGAAACAATTTTCGAATCCAAAAATACTCTTTTTATGTTTTCTTTTTTAGAAAGATACATAGAAACAGAATTTTCAGGATTTCCCGCATCTAATCTTACTCCGACAATTCCTTTATTTCCTCCAAGCTCATCGGCAACATAATCTGCTGCTTCTTTTACCATAAAACCAGATGTAAAGCCTTCCATATAAACATTTTTTTGAGAATACTTAGTGAACCTGGAGAGCGTATCAAAGTAGTTCGAGGTATTAAATATCTGTTCAATATTTAAAAAAATAAAGGGAAGCAAAAAGACAACAAAGATCAAGGTTCTAAATTTAAATTCTAAAGAAAACAGGCCTTTTGCAATTGGAATTGTGAGAAGTGGAAGAAAACTAACTAAATATCGGGGGTTCGATGTCCTGACAGTTAAGATATAAAAAACTAAAAGGACTCCTGTCCATAGAAAAATAATTTTTAGTTCTTTGTTCTTTTTTATGGTTCTGAACGGAATTAGGGCAAAAATTAAAAGTAATCCAAAGGTCTGGAACAAGGCAATGTTCAATACAGAAACTAAATTGATAAGCCAAGATCCAACCGGAAACCTAAAAAGTTCGGAGAAGGTGAATGAAAAGCGTGAGTTTAATTCAAATATTTTCAGAAAATCTTTTTGAAAAAAAAGGGGAATAAGAATAAGAAAAGATGTAACAAATATTAAAAAAAATATTCGATTTAGTTTTCGTTCAAAAATAAAATAAAGAATAAGAAAAGAGAAGAAAAAAGCAATAATATTTGTTTTTATAAAAAAACCAATACCGAATAAGAGTCCCAAATAGATTGCCGTCCTTAAGTCTTTTAATTTTGCAAATTGAACTCCAAAATAAAATATCCAAACTCCAATTGCAGAAACTGCAGATTCCATTAAAGCTTGTCTGTCATAAAAAAGAAATAGGGGAGAGAGGATATAAATTAATGAAGCCAGAAAAGCTGTTCTTTTTTCAAAAAAGATTGAACCAATCTTATAAATTCCAAGAAGTGTAAAGAGTCCAAAAATTACAGATACAAAACGTCCTCCAAATAGGGGATCGGGAAATATATTTGCAAAGACTCCAAAAATCCACATTAAAAAAGGCTGTTTTCCGTCAAAAAGACTAAAGAAAAAACCGCCTCCCCCAAGCATTTTTTGACCCCAATCTATATAAATTGCCTCGTCATTAAAAACAGGAAGAAGAGTAAGGTTTATAAAGCGGGTTGTAAGATAAAAAACTATAAGAAGCATGAAGGGAAAATTCTTCTTCATACATCCAATTATAGTGTATCTTAAGCTTTTTGTTATTTAAAGGAAATAAAGTGGAGGACAAATGTTTCTCCTTTGTAGACAATTGGGACCATTATTGCTTCTGCTCTTATTTCTTTTCCGTCTTTTCTTTTTAGTTTTGTTTCAACTGCCGATGCTTTAAAATTTTCCGATGCGTCCATGTAAGCATTAATTACTTTTTCCTGGTCTTCTTCCATAACATCGTTTACCGGAAATTCATTATCTATCCATTCTTCGGGAGATGTGTACCCAAGCATGTCCGAAAATTTTTTATTGCAGGTTTTATGAGTGTCGTCCAGGTAAACATAAACCCCCTGAGGCGATTTTGTTAAGACAGGTTTTAGCTGTTCTTCAAGCTCTTTAATAAGATGTTCGTGATGAGGTTCGTGTACCATATTATTTAGATATTACTGTTTGATTATTTCTGTTTTGTTGGAGATGAGTAAGGAATTAGTAAGAATGCGCTTTGCCGGGCAGATGAAAACTCAAAACTCTAGTTAGTTGATGGGGGTGGAGTAAATTTCTTTGCTTTTCTCTTCTTTATATATACGAATAGAATTATCACAGGAAGTAAAATTACGGAATAAACCGCAAGCCAAATTATAAGGCTTCCGAGTTTGTGAAAAGTTGTAATTAAGCTTCTTACAGCTGTTTTAAAGACAACTTCGGGTCTCCATGGCTGTTGGGGAGAGTATGGAAGAGAAAATTCATCTGTTGAAAGAAATACACTTATAAGAACGGTTTTTGAGGTTTCGGAAAGGTATTTTTGTTGCCCTTTTATTTGATCAATTTGTGCTTGAAGACTAAAAATTTGCTGCTGGATTTTAAGTATATCGTCGATTGATGTTGCCTTTTTCATCATTTCATCAAACCTTTGTTTGTTTTCCTCAAGGGTGGCAAGCCTTGATTCATTGTCAACATATTCATCTGTCACATCATATCCGGATAGATTTTCAGAGACTACTTTTATTCCTGATTGTCTGATAAAGCTTAAAGTATCTTCTAGTTTCTCACCGGGTACTCTTATTGCTATATCTGCTGATGCTGCGTCTTGCGGATTTGAAAGACTGCTTTGAGTCATGTATCCGTCAATACTTTCTGCATATTTTTTAATTGAATCAAGGGACTGGCTTACATTTTTTGTCAGTATGGAAAGACTTGAGGTTTTTACAACCATTCTGTCCTTTACATCTGTAGGCGGGGGAGGATTATAAGGTTCCGGCATAATGGAGTCATTGCGTGATAACCCTAATGGCGCTGAAGAATCTGTAGCAGACGGAAGATTAAAGCTTGATTTTTCAGAATACTGGGTGACTCCATAAAGAGAGAAAAAGAAGTTTTTGAAAAGGAAATACAAAACAATAAGAATTAAAAAGGCCAAAAGCTTATTTTTCTTAACCCAATCAAGAGTTTTAGACATTATGTAAAGTATGAATTCAACCTCCTAAAAAGTCAAGAGGATTAGTCTAATTTTCTGAAGGGAGGTCAAGATGAAGCTCTATTTTCCTTACTCTTCTTTCCAGTCTGACATCGCCTTCGTCATAATTTTTCACAGTTAAACTAACCGTTTTATCAATTCTATTAACTTTTTTCTTCAAGTACTTTAAGTCCTTTTTAATAGGTTCTAGTTTTTGTTCCAATTTAGCCTCTAATCGCTCGTCGATAACCTCTCCTATTTGTTTTAAATCAGACTTTGTTAGCATGGATAATAATTATTAAGGAATTTTAAAGGGTTTTCAAGATGACAAACTATGTCAATAACACAACTTGTTATGTCTGTCTGAATTTTTCCCAAGGAAAGAGTACTTCTTTTTTGATTCCTTTTTGCAAAACAAAGTTGGGTTCTATTTCTGAAAAGTCCCGTGCAAAATAACAGGCAAGTCTTACATCTGCGCCGTTTTGTTCTAAAAACTCTCTTGCAACTTGGGCGCTTTTTCCTGTCTCGAGCATATCTTCTACCAATAGTACTTTTTTTCCTTTTAAAGCACTCCAGTTAATTTGAGGATTCTCCGCAACTTTTCTTTCAGTCCCTTCTTTTTTAACATCTATGCTTACAAATAGCTTCCAGGACATCAGATGAGACAGTAAGGCTGCCGGAAGCCATCCGCCCCTTGAGATTCCGACAAGATAATCAGGTTTGAATCCGGACTCCTTAATATTATCTGCCAGTGCTTTTGTATATTTTTCTACGTCATTCCAAGAGGGCTCGTCTAAAATATTTATTACCCTGTCATCTTCTCTTGCCATAAACCAATTATACCAAAAGGCCAGAGATGCCTTATTCAAATAATTTTACTAGCCTACTTTCTTCTTTTCTATAATAATTGTTATCCAAAAGCAGTAGGCCCTTATTTTTGAGCATTGGTGTCGCTTGATTTATGAGCAACATATTAAAATCACTTCCCTCCAATCTTCTTACTGACAAACAATTTTCTAATACAGGGGAAGGAGAGCCACCTAGAAAGCAGTAACTATGAATAATATCAAATTGTATATCTCTTAATTGCGGAATCTGTGCTAAGCCATTTGTTAATACTTGATCGACAATATTTGTCTGTATATGGGTGTATGTTGCTTCGTCTTCTTTATCTCCTTCTCCCAAGTCAATACCATATGCTTTAGCACCATTTTGTCCTAACAACCGACAAAGATATGGTTTATAGCTCATGTTCAGTACTGTGAACGGTGAGTCAAAAGAAGACCTGTCTGGAGAAGAAATTGAACCACATCCCAAATCTAATACCGTTAATCCATTCACTAATTTCCACGTACCGTTCCCAGCGCCTTGAGTGAATCCTAGTAGATTAACAATGTCATCCAGCCGATATGCTGCGTATTGAAGGGAAGTGTCTAAGGTGCCATGATTTAGCATTATCTCTCCACTGTTTGAGAATGGAATCGGATTACGGGATTCCGGTGAATTCATGAAAAGAATTATAAAATGATTTGAGGAGAAAATCAACTATAGGATTAATTTGCAGGCCCTAAGTAACTTTGTTGGAATATATTTTATCCAGATTTGTCAATAGGGGAAAATGTTAGTTATCATAATAATGATTTTAGAATAGGTTAGGAATCTGATATAATCCGGCCAGAAACAACTAATATGGCTAACCTGGAAAGATTTAAAAACGATCGTAAACTATTACTGGCGCATAGAGATTGGCTGGAAGGATATAGACAAAATCATTCGAATTATCCAGTTACCCTAGAGATAGATCCTACAAATGACTGTCCTTTGCATTGTGGTCATTGTGTATGGGATGGGTATCTTTCTAGTTCGGACGCCAGCTTAAACGCAGATGTGTTAAACAAGACAGTTAGGGAAGCAGCTGAATTGGGAGTAAAAAGTTTAATTTGGACAGGCGGAGGAGAACCTCTTATAAATCGTGCCACACTTGGTGCAATAAAACTGTCAACGGAATTAGGAATGAAAAACGGTATGTTTACCACTGCGGCGCCAATGAACAGAAAAGCTTCAGATGTTTTATTAGACAATCTTTCTTGGATTAGATTTCATCTCGATTCTGCCAACCGCCACACTTATACTGCTGTGCACGGGGTAAAAGAGCCTGTGTTTGATCAGGTTATTAATAACATTAGATACTTTTCAGCTAAAAGGTCAGAAAAAAAAGTAGCCGTCTCCGCTGGCATTGGAACAATCGCTTTAGATGCGAATATACAGGAAGCAGTAGATTTAGCTAAGTTATCCAAAAAATTAGGCCTTGATTACTTTCAATATAAACACGATCTTAATCAGATGTGCGATCCACGATATTTGCAATGGTGGAACAGTGTAGTTATTCCTCTTATGGATAGAATAAGCAAAGAACTAGAAGGAGACGGTTTTACCATTCAGTATAGTAAAGGCGTTGACTACGCAGAAAAAGATAATACTCCTACATGTCATGTCCACCACGCGATAACATCAATTACAGCAGATGGAAGAATAGCATATTGCAAAAGCCTTCGTGATAGAAAAGATTGGTCTCTTGGGAATGTAAAGGAAAGTCCTTTAAGAGACATTTTTGATAGTAGCACACATAGAGAACTAATAGGAGAAATTACCCCAGCCACATGCGGCATAATTCCTTGCCCAAACAAACAAGCAAATATAACAATTGAGCATGTATTACAACAAGGAATAGATTCCTTATTAAATGGTGAAGAACAAGCTGGAATTGAACACCCAGAATTTATATGACTGAGAGATCAACAGTATTATTTGGTGGAAGCGGAAGATTAGGCAGAGAATTATTAAAGAGAAACTCTTCTTTTGTTGCCCCAACGCATCGTGAGGTAGACGTGACTAATGAAAAGATAGTTAAGGAATATATTCATGATTTATCTCCAGAGAGAGTTATTCATGCGGCGGCAATAGTTGGATTACGGGAGGCGGAGGAGAATAAAGTCTATGCATATGCAGTAAACGTTGGAGGAACGATGACGATAGCAAAAGCTTGTAGAGACATTAGTGTTCGTATGGTTTATATTAGTACAGTTTCTGTTTTTGATGGAGAAAAAGGACTATATACAGAGGAAGATACTCCAAATCCAAGCTATTATTATGGATGGACTAAATTGCTTGGTGAACAATCAGTCCAGATGCTTAATGACTATGTAATTATTAGAACCGATTTTTTTGTCCCAGGAAGTCTTAAGCATCCTAAAGCTTTTACAGACCACTATTGTTCTAAATTGCCAGTTGATCAGGTTG
>Ga0066639_10001904_pt1 | contig 18338 bp, 18 predicted proteins | sample CryGeyCG2114_010_2_FD_59504 | JGI IMG/M metagenome (GOLD analysis project Ga0066639, IMG submission 59504) | Groundwater microbial communities from aquifer - Crystal Geyser CG10_big_fil_rev_8/21/14_0.10 | ecosystem: Environmental > Aquatic > Deep subsurface > Groundwater | place: USA: Utah...
GACTTGGGAATCTTCATTTTTCCTAATTTTCTGCTACCATAATAAAATGTTAAGTATCGGAATGGTTTGAACACTACCCAACCTATCGAGATTAAAAGAGTTCCATTCTACTTCACGATTAAACTACCATCGCCCCGCTATGAGCGATTTATCCTAAATAGAGATATACAGGGCCGCATAATTAGATCTATGGCTCCAAAATAAATCAACGGCAATGAACGACCAAGAATTATATAAGTTAATAAAATCAAAGGAACAGGCATTGAAGGAGAATCTGCTTACCAAAGCAGAATTGGAGAGCCTGCAAAAAGAACTTGAAAATTTCCTCGATAAAAATCTAAAAGAAGACGATGGCAGTCTTTTGTATTTACGCTATAGGAAATTTAAAGCCCCCGGGGATAAGCCTCATACTTTATGGTTCGGAAATAATGGATATCCAACCGAAAGTTTGGTATGGATTAAACCGTGGATTGATTTTTTTGAACAGTATTTAGGCGAAAAAACAATCAGGAGAAGACTAAAAACTGACAAATATTGGGTTGAATCACGTATACAAGGAGAGGATGAATATATACTTGTCGGAGAAAGAGATAACAAAAATGGAGAAAAAGCTCACATAACGATTGACGGCAAAACAGCGGAAATAAGAGTAGATGATAAAGATAAGGCTCCGGAAGAATTAGTTAGATACATTGAAACAAGACTAACCCTCTCTGGTGGACAAAAAGTGCGGTCAACAAGAGAAGCATTGGAATTTTTTGAGAAAGAAAACGAAGATCAAATTTGGTCCGATATTAGCATTGCTGTATATCGGATTGAATTCAAAGGCTATGAGGTTTTAGAGGTCTATAACCCTGGCAAGGAAGACGTAGAGAACTTTAAACTCGAACTATTTTGGAACCAGCCTGAAGGAAAGCAATACAGACTTCAAGAAAAATACTTTCAAGAAAATGATGACCCTATGCGAGCTAGCCCGTCAAGCCTTAAGCTTTTAAAAAGCAGGGAAAGAAAGTATGCCGCTAATACCCCGAGTATTAGTGCAGTAAAAGAGTTAAAAGTCGTGGTAACTTGTAGTGGAGTACAGTCTGGGAAGCCTTATCAAAAAGAGTTTAGCCTTTAATATTTCAAAATAAAGCTAGAATTCGTCATCCAACGGAACCTCTTTTATATTTGAATAATTGAGTTTCCAGAGGCCATTCTCCTTAACCAAGGACCAAGTTCCAATAAATTCTTTTGCCGTAAAGTCTTCACTTTCTTTTTCGGGAAAATCAACGGTTCTAAAGATTACCTCTACTATCCCCGGAGCGGTTCGCCTTGCTGACTTAAACCTTATTGCGAACGTATTTTCATAACTTTCTTTCCACCCCTTAAAAAGCACTCTTTTCTTAAGATCTTCTGAATAAAAGTCATAAGCATCCTCAAAATCTCCCCGACTTACCATAAGATAGTACCTAATGACCGTTTCAGCTTCTCCTCCGGTCTGTCCTCGCTTTATTTCTTCCGGGCTAATTTCCCTACTGGCAATAATCATTTCCTCTATTTGGTCCCTAACTCGAGAGCCATCAATTGCAAACCCTATATTTTCGGCATCGAGCAATGTGGAAGAGCTAATACCCAAAACCTTGCCGCAAATATCAACTAGTGGGCCGCCGGAATTGCCATTATTGATTGCGGCATCAGTTTGAATGTATTTAGTACTATCAAATTCATCGCTTGTTAAAGACGAGACTATGCCCTTGGTGGCTGTAATATCTTTTGTGCCTTCCGGAAAGCCAAGAGCAAACACATCTTCTGCTAAAACTGGCCAGCGTTTGCGCCATTTCAGGACTTTTGGCTGCTCATAATCAGTTGTCTTAGTTATTCTCAAAATGGCAATATCTTTAATCGTATCCGTCTGAACAACGTCGGCAGCATAGTAAGTAGCATCCCGAGCTACGACATTGATATTTTCATCAAAGATGACAACGTGATTGTTTGTTAGAATCAGATCATCAGCTATCCAAAATCCTGTTCCTATCCCACTCTCTGTTTCAACTCTCACAATTCCGCCTGTTGCTTTCTCTATCTTGGAGGGACCACAGAAATACTTATCCCAATAAATACCCGACACGAATTCCTGTGATGTATAAAGGCCCCAACCAATAAGGAGCACTGCCACAAAAAAGCCAATTAAGCCAAGTATTGAGTAGACTGGAATTAGAATAAGTTTACGTTTAGAAACTCTAATACTTGAAGATTTAGGCGGTCCGATCAACATACGGATAGTTAAATAAACAAGCGGGATTGCTGCAATAAATATCAAAGAAAGTGCCGTGCTTAAAATCATATCCCAAAAAATTAAAAACACATTACTTTGATATATAATCTCTTCCGGAGAAAGGTAAAAACTAACGATTAAAAGCGCCGCATCAAGAATCAATAAACCTGAAAAGATAAAAAAATTCTTTCTATTAAAAAAGGTTCTGGAACGTTCAAAAAGCCATTTTTTAAATTCTAGGGTAATTTGAACCGACAACGTAAATAAGACTATCAATACAATAAGTTCAAATTCATAGATTGACTCTGATATTTCAAAGGCAGCCAAGACTATAAGTACAAACAAAAAAAGACTGGTTATTTTTGTTGCCCTGTTTGCTCTATTATAAACTCGCGAGATAAGTTGATTAAATTGATGATAAAAAATTAGACTCATTTAAATTAAGTTGGACCCTATAAAATCTTTGGCCCATTCAAGCATATGCTGGACCTGCTTTTTGTCATATTTATCAAAATGACCATGTGCGGCGTTATTCCGTAAATCAGCCCAAGCAATGATTTGCTTATGAACTAAGGCGTTGTAAACCTTATCTTTTAGTAAATCATTTAGCGAGCCAATAGTTGCTTTGTTTAAATAACTTAGACCGCTCTTATCGCAAATTTTTCTTAAGGACGATTCCAAGACAGCTCCTATTAAAACTGCGGCAGCATCTTTGTAGCCCCCATCCAACAAATACTCTGCCTGTCCTATAATATCTGAGAAGGTATCGGCGGTTATAAGTAATTCTTCGTCAAAAAAATTACCTGACCTTATGTCTTCTTTTAAAGCCAATAGAATAGGCAACTTATAAAAAATTTCCACCGATATACTGTGATAATCCTGTCCTTTTCTTCCTGCCTTTGCGTGTTTCCCATAACCTTTATTCTCTTCGTCTAAAAACTTCTCCAAATAAATACTTCTGCCGGTTTTAATTTGTGAGAGTAAATTAAGGCATTGTGTATTCCACTGAACAAAATTTGCGTGATTCAAATTTTCATCAGTCATAATTCCAAAGTCCTTAAAAATAGTTGGACTTAGAGATTGTCCGCGCATAATGAGATTATCTAGTATTTTTAATATCTTATCTTGTGTTTTCATTTAATTTAATTGTAAGTTATTAAATTGCTTAATCGAATTGGTAACTATTTTAATCATTATGTCAGTCCAATTTTCCAAGTCACTAAAAGGCGAAGGCGCCCTATCGCCTGTTTTATAATCTTCTTTTCTGCCAGTTCTTTTGTAAGCCCTGAGCCACCTTTTATCAATAAGTCCCCTGCGATGCACAAAGCAATTTCTGGTTTCTTTGGCTAATTCTAATTCTTTTATTTCTTGATTTGAAGCAAAGTTTTTGCATTTCAAGTATCTTTTTAATTTACCAAAAAGAGTAAAGTCAACTGGACCCGTTTTTAGGCTAAATAAATTCAAAACAAAGTTTGGCATATACTTTATTAATCTGCGTTTGAAACTATCTCTTTCGGGGTTTTCGGTAACTCCATAATATGCAAAAAGATAATCTTCTAGCAATGTAAAAATTTTAATGACCTGACCTATGTGTATGTCCTTATCATAGTCAGTTAAATAACCTCGCAACTCTCTCGGCGTATAGAGAACCGACTTATGTTTTGCAGCCGGCAATCCCCATATGACAACTTTATCGCCCTTTCCCTGATCAATAAGACAGGGTGTTAGATAGTAAAGCGGTAATCCCCATACAGCCATGTATAAGGACTTCCATTTCCTTCTATTGTGTTCAATCTCGATCAGTAACGCTTTGAGTTGTTCAGGAACTCCTTTTTTATTAAATTCAAATTGCCGTTCCTCTATAATCTCTTTTGGCAACTGATCTATAGGTATATTATTCATTGTTTAAGTTTATTCAAAAATTCCTTATGCTTGCTCTTCTTTTGCCACCAACCTAGCTGATTAAGATCCTTAGCGGCTTCTTCCGACATCTCATATAGCCTTTTATCCAAGTCTATAACGTCCCTGTTTATTTGAAGAGCTAGCTCGTTCAAGCCCATCAATCTTATGCCATCCAGCGTCCTGACACGAGACAGGGCAACATAGCCCATTCCGAAGGCAAAAGCTTTACTGAGGTCAATTTCAGCCAAATCCAAGCTCATTCCTTGGCTCTTATGGACCGTAATGGCCCATGCCAGACGAAGCGGTATCTGATTGATTTCGGCTTTTGTTACCCCATTCTCCTCAATTTTCCAGCTTGCGGGTTCGGCCTTTATTTCCTTGCCCTTTACTGTTTTAACAATCGGCAAGCCATTGTCAAAATCTATTACCTTCCCAAGCGTACCGTTGGCATATTCTTTACCAAGAATACTAAAATTATTTTTTAGAAACATAACAACCGAATCTTTTTTCAAAATCAATTCTTCCGGAGCCAAACAACCGCTTTTTAGTATATCAACCAAATGAGAGGGGCCGGAACTTGTCATCCTAAAAGTCTTCGGCTCACTATTGAGTTTATTTAATTCAAAGTTATTTATCGCGTCCACATCTGCGTTGTGCGTATAAAGCTTTGTCGCCGTGATTTCAGAACTAAGTGGCTGATTAAGTCTTGTGGCTAACAATTCAACCGTATTATCTCCGGCGTTCCCGGCCCGTATATCATTTAACACCTTTAAAAAATTCTGATCATTTTGCCTATGCTGCTCGGTTAAATAGCACACCTTTATGCCCATATCCTGCCAAGCTTTAGATGTATGGACAAAACTATCATCCTCTCCATTTTTACAAACTGGCGGTAACTGGAAGAAATCACCGCAAAGAATAACCTGCAACCCTCCGAATGGTAAGTCGGGGTTCTTGAAAAACCTGCAAACCTCGTCGACCATATCTAACCTAAAGGAATGAAGCATAGACACCTCGTCTATAATCAAAACTTTTGCAGCCAGAAACTGGATAAAAAAACGCTTATTTCTTTTTAGTGACAGCAGATGATCCTCGGTTAATTTATCTTTGATGCCTAATCCGGCCCAAGAATGTATTGTTCGGCCGTTCATATGAGTGGCCGCTATTCCCGTTGAGGCAGTAACCCCAACTTTTACCTTTTTATCCTTTAGATAATTTATATATTGGTTCAATAAAAAAGTTTTCCCGCTTCCGGCGGGACCAGTAAGATAAACATTATAACCAAGCTTTAGTATGTCAAAAGCCTCTTGTTGGGTCATATATCATATTTAGACTAATCAATTATTTCCTTTGGCCAGATTACAAACCGCACAAGCCAATTGTCCATTTTCAACTGTTGTTTTTCCTCCTCGAGAAAATGGGGTCTTGTGGTCAATATGCCAATCATCGTCCCACCCCATCTTTACTCCTTCACATTTTAATTTCAACTGACAAACACCGCCATCACGTCTAAATATGGCCAATTTTTGCTCATTGCTAAAATCCCGACATTCATCAAGCGGCATAATCTTATCAAAAGTTGAGAAAAATTCTCGAGATAATATCTTATGCCTATATTCTAGAGACTCTAATGAGTCACTGGAGTGTCCAATTGCATTTTGATAAGCAACCCATTCGGGATCCCTCTGATCTTCTGGTAAGTCTAAATCTTTCATCCTTTTGGATTCCAGAGCAATAAACCAATCTCTTATTTTATCCTCGTAGTCATGAATTGAATATTTTTCCAAAAGCATCGAAGCTAGTATATATAGAGAAACTATATTATGTCTTTTAAGCTCGGGGGTTTTCTCCCGAAATACTTTGAACAGGGTATTTAATGTTTTTTTAGTCTTCTTTGCCTCGGCAGATTCGGATTCAAAATCCTGATTATCTAGATACATCTTTTCTAAATCAGTATTTTTAATATTTCTAGGTCCCCCATTTAATTCCAAAATGGTGCATTGAGCAGCAACTTGATCAAAATCAAATCTTTTATTTTCAAATCCGCAGATGGTAAAGAAGTCATGTTTGGCTAAATCTTTAATAAAATGCCTCATGTTACCGGGTAAAGCGTTTCTCTTTTCTGCCGCTTTCAAAGTGGTTCCATTCTGTAAACGCACAAACATCTCTTCTACCTCATCAAGAGTACAATCTTCTAGAATAATTAAGTCCAAAGAATAGGAATCAAACTTATCTTTTAAATCTTCGGGAAGTTCTGAATAATAAAGATTGGCTATTTCTACACCATTAACGGGATCTGCATCTTTAGATAGCTTGTATTCATCTTTCCTAAACTCCCAAATAGCTCTTAATCTTTGTTGCCCATCAACAACCTCCCAGTCATATTGGTCATTTTTTATAGTTCTAAGATAAAACTTGGGTATGTCCAAGTCTCTCAATATAGTATCGATAAGCAGTTGTTTTTGTTTCTTACTCCAAACTGGTCCCCTTTGATATTCCGGCTTCGGGTCAGTTTTTTCTTCTCTCCGAGCTATACTGGAAATAGGTTTTGATTGAAAATATCTTTTCATAATTATTTATTTTTATTGGTTTATTCTTGCGCAGCAAAAGTCTTTTCAAACTCCTTTGCGCTAATTACGGTATCGAAGAGACCGATATCCTCGCCTTCGTGTCTGTTAATGCCAGTATAACTAAGGCTAGAGTCTTCGTATCTCTTAAATTTATATACTGCGTCATTCATAAGGGGTCCGTTAAACAAATTCAAACTAACCAGTAATTCAAAATCCTTCACTGTAATACCGGTAACTTTTTTGAATAATCCCGGCTCAAGTTTAGTAATAACCTCTTTCAAGGTCCTCTCGCGGTAGTCAGTAAGATACATAAATACCGGGATACGAGTTGCGAATTTAATCAATTTTTCTTGTATCTGTTTTCTTACGCTTTTATATTCTTTTTCTTCCTCTGTTAATATTTTCTTTTCTTTGGCTGTCAATTTCCTATCATTTGCTTCCTTTTTTATTTTTTGTACTGCTTCTGACTTATTGATAATTGTTTCAATGTCCGTATTTAAGCTACGAAAACCCTCAATGCTCATCAAAGCTTCCATTGCCTCCTTGTTATTCATTAATCGCTGTAGAGTGTAATTATCGACATTTACCAGTAGGGCGCTTTCCCAGCGTCTTGCGAGCAGCGTAGCGGTTGTGCCACTCATCGCCATATCTAAAATGCCCGCTGCATCAATCTGCTTCATGGCGCTACCGTCGTATGCAAGTACAGGCAGGAAATGAATAAATTCCTCAACTTTCTTTTCCGGATTAGACTCGTTCACATTGAGACGACAACTATAGTCTGCGATCTGTCTGAGTGCTCGGTCGGGAGCAAAGTCAAAAACATAGCATTCTTGCTTGATAATCTCTTCTTTATTAGGAGATATGCTATCAGGGTTTTGTACTACCCAAGGGGTTTGTACACGAAAGGCGGCTTGGAAGTATGTCTCGGGACTCGATGAGTTGCGTAACATAAGAATTCCAGTCCATGGCTTCACCGAAATGCCCGTTGTCAACTTGCCACAAGATAAGGTGATTGTTTTTGAATGCAGAGGATCTTCCATTGCTCCTTGTACCGGCGGAAGAGCAGCCACACCAATTCCTGCGCTAGTTCCTGCCGCAATTATAACTTTATAATCATGATAAAACTTATTTTGCTTTTGTTTCAGCAAATTACTCATAGCGTGACATGATGCAACGCTTGGCAAGAACCAAAATGTATGCGAGAGGACGTTTAGAAGAGGTGCGTGTGAAAAAGGAAGGGGTGGTTTTTTTGCACCCAATTTTAAATTATCAATCGTTGTTTCAGAAAAAGATCCTCGAATTAAATCTAACCATTTTTGAACTTCGTCCTCATATTTAAACTTCGCCTGTCTCCCCTTACCTTCGGCGGCAAAAAAGAGATTCAAATCAAACTCATTAAATTCTCCTTTCATAGCAACCTCCCGAATAGAGTCAGGCAGTTGATAGGTAAGCATAACCATTCTCGGCAAAGATGCGTAGGGATTTGGTTCTGTTTTCCAATTCTCTTTAGCCCGCTGTTCGTCCGAATAGGTCCAGTTGAAAATTTGCTCCTCAATAAACTCGCCAGACGCAATTGCCCTAAACGGCGTACCAGACAAGTAAAGATAGGCACCGGTAGTGATTGGCATTGCGCTTTCATCAAAGTATTCGATACCTTCTCCCTCGCCAAACTCAAGTTCTTGTTTGCTTTCCGCTTCAAATAAATCTTTAGCATTTTCGCGCCAAGCACCATAATGATACTCATCAAGTATCACGCAGTCCCATTTGGTATCGTGGACCCATTTATTTTTTGTTTTTATACCACCCGTTGATGTATTTTTGCCTAGATAGTCTTGAAATGAGCCAAAGCAAACAAATGGCTTATCCTTTTCTATCTCGTCAAAAGATGAACCATTCCGGGAAATAAATTGCCAATCTTGAAAATCTATATGAGATTCAAGATCCTCCTCCCAAGCACTCTGAACGGCAGGTTTAAAGGTAAGGACGAGAATTCTCTTCCAACCCATTCTCTTTGCAAGCTGATATGCGGCAAAGGTTTTTCCAAAACGCATTTTAGCATTCCAAAGAAAGTGTGGGGTCTTATTCTGATTCTCTTTTTTAAAGCTTTCAAAATATGCGACAGTTTTATCAATGGCTGCGGTCTGTTCTGGACGCATACCAAAACTCAGATGCCGGTGTTCTTCGCTTTTCAAGCCATGCTTTAGAGTATTTACCGCCGCTGCCACATCCCTAACGCCACACTTAAACCATTCTCCATCCGGATTAAGAATGCCCTTCTTTATTAGATGGCGGTGCACATCATGGTCCGTAAAACTGCTCCCATCATTACGCATTGCGGACTCTTCAAAAACAATTTTGTAAGGCAGTGGGCCCGGACGCAAAGTAGGATATTGTTGAGCTATTCGCGTCTGGACGTTAGTAGCCGTAAAACCAATCTTTAATAAGCCCTTATATTGAGGATTGGTATCTTGATAGGCATAGATAGTAGGATTTGCCTCTGGGCGTTGTGGAAAAAAATCTTTGCTCATATTTATCCTATTCCATTGACCTAATCATGGCTTCAACGAATTTTATCTCTTCGTCTGTTAAAGCATACTTTTTATAAAGCTTTTCATCGGACCACGATTCATTGAAATCTTGTATAGGAACAAAACTATAAACTGTTTTGGATGCGTGTTGGGTATTTTTTCTCAACAAAACCAAAAACCGGAAAAACCGGGATTTCATATAAGTTATAGCGTTTCTTGCTTTCTTCTCGCTGTCAAAAGGTCCGATCACTAAAAATGTTTCTGTGCAGCAAGAATTCGGCTCCCCATAAAATGGTTTATTGATTATCTGATGGGGAAAATCTTCTCCTGCACCATATGCCATAGATATATAAACCTTATGCGTGGAAACCCACTTTATATTTTGAGTTATTTCGTCTAACCCAACATAACCAATTTGATTATTTGTATAAAGCTTTATGCTTCCCTGAAATGGTTTTGATTTACCCTTAAAAAATGTTCTGAAGCCAAAAGGTTTTTGAGCACTAACTTGTTCACTAAAAGACTGCTCTTGTCTTTTTAAAACTTTCTTAAGAATGCTAAGCGATTCATTATATCTAATAAAAATATTGCTTCCCTCTTCAAGTAGGGGCCGAGTCATAACTGAAGTAGTACCATTTCTTAAAGTAACAATTTCGCAATCCCCCTTCTTATCTCTATCCCAAAGGAAATAACAAACCCCACCTTTGATTTCTACTCCCGGAAAACACTCTGACGATATCGGATAATCAACTATTTTCCTCACACTCTTGTCGTTCAACATTTCATCTCTAAATTCGTCTAAACCCCTACCACCCGAAAACCAACGAGACGGAATAATCATGGTTAAGTATCTGGGACTCAGTTTTTTAGATTGCTGAACAAACTTATTATAAAGCGGGATAGCGCCTCCCCTTGTTCTAGTCTCTTCGGTATCACCTCCATCACTAAGTTGATATGGAGGATTGCCTATAATTACGTCGAATTTCATATTATTAAATAATTTATTTGGATCATCTGTGTGGATGAATTGGTAAGCATGTGTTTCTAAAACATCTCCTCGATCATATGCCGATTGATTAGCTCCACAAAACTCACATTTACCATTCTGCCAGACATGTTCGACCCGATTAAAGATAATGTTGCCTTGCTCGTTTTGGAAACTTGTACCAACTGAGTATTTGCCATTAGCCTGCTTTGAACAATAAAGACTCCTTCTTGATAATAACGAAGTTAATTCAGTAATTCCAATGCCAAATAACTGACTGCTATAAATATGATTTAATCTTTCTTGTAAATCCGGGATTTCTTTTTTTAATCCTTCTATTAATCGCTGAGCAATTTCTCGCAGGAAAACCCCTGACTTACATACTGGATCAAGAAACTTTGCATTCTTGTCTCTCCAAAGTTCTTTTGGCAATTGATCAAGTATCTCACTGACCAAAGCAGGAGGCGTAAAAACCTCATCACTGCTCAAATTTGCAAGGCAAGTTAATACGTCCGGATTATAATTATGTGGAAGTTTCATAAGCTAATTGTAAAAAATGAACTAACGGAAATTCTTTTACCGGCATCGGAGAAAACACCGCCTCTCCGGTATCAGAAACTTCTCTTAAAGAAAATAACGTTGGCCTACTTGGATCAAAATCTGCCAATTCAGCATACTGAAAGTCCCTTCTTTTTATCATTCCGTCTTTAACCAAGGACCATTCAGAAAATACTATCGGCTCCGATTTTTCAGAGACAGTTTTAAGAGTCAAAGCATCTCCCCAAAGTATGTTTCGGTCCAAAATAAAACGGATGCTATCCCGGCAGGATTTTTTACAATTTTCCTCATAGAGTGTCGAGTAAAGACCGTCAAAAATACCATATAACCTATCTCGGCATTGATTTACATTGTCTTCCAGTATCTCCACTCCATAAATGCTACCGACAGCAACAACGGCATAACGCTCAAATTCAATTTGGTTTTTCTTATATTTGTTCTTAACAACCTCTAATTTCTTTTCTAAAATAGGGGCTAAAAAATTGCCGTTGCCGCAAGCCGGTTCTAAAAAGCGAGATTCAATTCGTTCAGCCTCGTGCTGAACAAGATTTATCATTGCATTTACCTCCCTTTCTGAAGTAAATACTTCTGCAAAGTTTTGTACCCGTTCCCGGGATTTGATTGTCTCCGAATTTAAGGCCATAGTTTAGAGCTAAATCACCCATTTTTTGATAATAATACCACTATTTTGAGCCTTTTTAAAGGCCCCTGTTAGCTTTCGTTCTTTGGCCCATATGATAAGACTACAGGCTTTGCCTTGCCGCCATTGTCAGTATAAACCTTCTTCAAATACTGAATTTGTTTTTCGTTTAGATTTCCTTCTGTCTCAAGATTCTGAGAGCCACAGGATAATTGGAGCAATACTCTAAAAACATCTTTCTTCTCTTCTAGGGTGAGTCTTGGATTGATCTGGGTAAAATCTTCGTATGCCGATGCCATATGTTCCCAGAGATCCAATTCGCTCTCTGGATTACGATCTTTTTGAAAGTTAGAAAGAGATTCTTCTATCGTCATAGTTTCAACTTCTTTTAATGTGTTTTTGAATTTTTTGACACGCTCAATAAAGCTTTCGGATAAACTAGCTATTTTTTTATTTTCATCGGTCATGTTTTTAGAATATCACTTGTAATAGGTATTTAAAAATACCGTTGCAAGCGTTTTAAGCGTTGCGATTAACTGAAAAACTCAGCAAAAGACCAAATGCCAACGGTTAGAATAAACCAGATGAGTTCGCTTTGCTCTCTACGGTCGCCGGAGCGAAAGATACGATTTATTTGATTAACGGTGTAAGTAGCTACTATTATCGGCACAAAAAGTTTAGGAGCGCCAAATTTAATATGTAGGAAATAGTAAGTTCCTATCAGAACCACAGCTTCAATAAATCCAGCGGCATAAGATTTTATAACTCCACCACTTTTGTCTAATGTCCTCTTGAATGGAGCATAAATCAGCATTGAGAGAATCGGGCCTATCGCAGCAGAATAAATTATCGAGAATATGGCCCAACGGAGCGGCAAAATTACGAACGAAATGATTAAGACTACTCCCCAAACGAGCAAACCGATTTTTGACTTTAATATTTCCATACATAAAACCCGCCCACAGGAGCTCTACCCTTTCGGGCAGAATGCATACCTTTCGGTATACAACCAGCAAAGGAACCCTGTGAACGGGTTTAATGGACCTTTGCTGGTTTTTATGCCATGCCCACAAGGGGTTTAGGCAATTAAATTGTCAGGGGTATCATATCACGAAACCTTGAAAATCTCCAGAAATTGCGGTTTAGTTGAAATACTTACTATGGTCATAGAACAGTTTGATAAAAATCGTTTAGAAGGATTACCCGCAAAAAAAATAGCGAGATTGAGACGGCTCGTGGAAATTGTAGTTAACCAAGCTGATATGGACGGCTTACGATCTCAATTACCCATAATAAAAGTACCTAAGTATGATTTGCGAGATTTCGATGAGCATGAAATAAATGACATAATCAAAAAACTAAATAAGATTTTTGGCCATAAAATTATCTCTAATATAATTGAGGACCGGCTGTCAGAATTTAGATTAAGTCTATTCGCAAATGTGCCCCCGTCTAGCATGGTACACAGATACGTAGAAATGGAACGAGAGCACGAATTGGAAAGAGTATGGCCCGAATTGCAGGCTCTTTATTCACTTGAGCAAAGTGATCCAAAGAACTATCTCATACTAAGTATTTCGACAAAAAGTGATTTTAACAAACTAAATTCCCTAATTAGTGGGGCAGAAGATGAGTTAACAACAGTTGAATTTTATTATAGCCAAAAAGCCCCTCAGATTATTTGTGGTGATAAAAAATATAAACCTCAAGATAAACATAAAGATTTATTAATAAAGATTGGATTTCACTTTAGCGACCCGGACCCCTTGGTAATCGGCAAACCATTTAAGCCCGATTTGGGCGGAGATTCACTTACGCAAAGAAAAATTCATCAAGATTTTAAACATAAAGTATTGCGAAATATAAATAGACAACTTAGTGCTAAAGAGATACCCATACGTTTAGATTTTAATAATGGGAACCTTCTTGTGCTTCCTACAACTAAAAATGTACGTGTGATCTATAAATAGGGGTTGGTAAAGAAAGTGCAAAAAAATTCCCAACAAAATGGGGATTTTTTATTTTCCAGTAACAAATAGGCACCCTTTCTGAAAGTTTTTTTTGGTAAAAAAAATTTAAAAACCGTGATTCAAACAATCCTAAGTAAGATTGGGGTATGGTCACTCATTCAATCAATGAACCCGATTGGGATTATCTGTTTTGGTCGTGGGACCAAGAAGAAATTTGGAAAAACTCTATCCGAATAAAAGACCAAGAATTGCTTGAGATTTTTCCGGAAGCAAAACCGGTACTGCCCCAATTACTAAACGAGTGGCAAAACAAAAGAAGTGCCCTGACCAAAGAGCTCAACAGAAAATTACAAATTACGAAACTCGGTGCAAGTAATGAGTCTGATCGGTTCTTTTGGACAGAATGGTTCAAGTTCAAATATCGAGATGAGATATCCGAAGCTGACAAAAATGTAAGCCGACTAAAAAGGTTAATCGCCCTATCTAATAACGATAGCCGGATCTCTTCGAATGAAAATCAAATAGAAAATGCCTTAACGGTTCCAATAAGTTCAGTTATCCAAATCAAGTTAAGAAAAAGTGGAAATAAACTATGTGGCTTATGTCCCCTACACAACGACAAAAGCCCATCCTTCTTTATCTACCCGGAAAGCAATTCTTTTTACTGCTATGGCTGCAATAAGGGCGGCAATGTAATCAACTTGGTCCGATTTTTACACAATTACACGTTTCCCGAAGCAATCAAATTTTTAAATAACCTATAACAACTTCGTTTCTTGTTCGGGCTCTTGGCGAAGGCCATAGTAAGTCCCGTCCGAGGGCCCAAGCAAGAAACAGGGACTTACTTATGCCAAAAGACAAAAAATCACAAGCGGACAAATTAGTTGAATTAGTAAATGAAAACCAAAGTAAAATTGAGTTATTTCATAACGAGCTAAAGCAGTCATTCGCCTACCTTGATATAAATGGACATGGCGAAATATGGCCCTGTGACGGTAAGCGATTTAAAGATTGGCTGAGTTATTTATTCTATAAAAGCGAAAAAAAGATACCTCATTCCAATTCAATAACCAACGCTCTTGCTGTTATTAGGGGGGCGGCCCTGAACGAAGGCAAAGAGTATAAGCTTGGCAATCGTATCGCCAAACAGAATGACTCAATCTGGTATGACCTATCTAACGATCACTGGGAGGCAATTAGAATAGATAAAAACGGGTGGCAGATAGCCAAACCTCCCATACTTATTCAAAGATTTTCACATCAGCAAAGCCAATCTACTCCAACCTCAGGAGGAAATGTGCATGACCTACTCTCTCTGATAAATATCAAGGAGGAACATAAACTACTTCTGCTGGTTTATATAGTTTCCTGCTTTATCCCAGATTTTCCTCACCCGATTTTGGTTATACACGGACCTCAAGGATCGGCCAAATCCACGTTATCAAAAATGATAAAGCGATTGGTTGATCCCTCTGCGTTAGAGACCTGCGATTTCCCGGCAACCAAAGCCGAATTGGCCCAAATTTTATTCCACCACTACTATATCGTCTTCGATAATCTCTCTAACATTTCAGAATCAAATTCTGACATATTATGTCGAGCGGTTACCGGGGGCGGATTTTCAAAACGAGAACTTTATACAAACGATGATGATTTTATTTACACATTCAAACGACTCGTAAATCTAAACGGTATTAACCCGGTTGCTACAAAACCGGATCTATTAGAACGAAGCATTCTCTTGGAGTTAGAGAGAATACCTGATGAAGCAAGGCAAAAAGAGTCTGACGTTTTGACTACCTTTGAGGAGAAAATTCCATTACTCCTGGGAGCAATTTTCGATGCCGTATCAAAAGCTACCTCCATAAAAGAAACTCTGAATTTACCCATATTGCCGCGTATGGCTGATTTTGCTGAATGGGGATGCGCCATAGCGGTAGCCCTTGGCTACTCTCAAAGTGATTTTCTGTCTGCATACTCTGCAAGCATCCAATCTCAAAACGATCAGGTTATTTCCGACAGCTCTATTTGTAGCACTCTCCTAAAACTAATGGAGAGTCAGACTAAATGGGAAGGGACTCCGACGCAATTACTTTCCGAACTGACAGAAAAAGCCAGCGACTTACAGATAAATATTAAGGAGCCTAGTTGGCCAAAATCAGCCGCCCTACTAAGTCGCAAGCTGAACAATTTTAAAACCAACCTTGAGGCGGGAGGAATAAAGATAAAGCACGCATGGAAAGACAAGCAAAGAATTATCTCGATATCCAACCATTCTATCCCGCCAGAGTCCAATTCCGGAAACGGTATTGCCACAAACAACGATGGAAACGATAGAAACGATGATTTTTTAACATCACTTAACCTATAGGGGTGTACCCCATAACTTATGTTATGCAATGCCAATTTATAAAACCAAATAAAAAACAATGCGGAGGCCATGCCCTAACCAGCGATACGTTCTGTTTTTACCATAATCCAAAGGTTAAAGATGAAGACAAAAAAAGGGCAAGGTCAAAAGGCGGTTCCAATAATAAAATTGTCATCGGTCAGCCATTAACTCCCATATCCTTCAAAAAAGCTAACAGCGTTGTCGAATTACTTGAGGAGACGATCAATTTAGTTCGGGCCGGAGAAATGGAGATTAAGGTAGCAAACTGCATTGGCTTTCTTTCTGGTCACATAATCAAAGCTATCGAGGTCTCTGAACTTACTCAAAAAGTAAAAGACATTGAGAAGTTTCTCGAAGACTTCGGCAAAAAGAAATGACCATAAGCAAGAAAAAGCTCGAACACATTGAAAAGAGAGTTAGGCACTTAAAGATAACCAACAGAGATATTGACCCAATGATTACTGTCCCGTGGCCAATAGATATGTATAGCGAAGAGGGCGAGAAATACATCCAAGATGAAATAGCCCGCATAGACAAAATCCGAAAAGAATACGGCGTTTATACCGAAGATCCATATTACGTAATCATGCCCGGAAAAACCCCTCAATGGGCGGCCGAAGAAGAATGGAGAAAACAACAAGAGGCAGAGAAACTTAAATAATTTCCAATTTCGAGTTATAATGACTATACTACACAAAAGCAAAAATGATGCCCAAAAACTCGAACCTAAAGAGGGGCAGCGAAAGCTTTTGTGTAGTAACAAAGCATCATTTCGTTGTCCCTCTTTATGTTATGAGCAGTCTGCCATTTCCGAAGAACGGATAAATAAAGCGTTTGACCTACTCTTTGAAGCGGTTTTAAAGGATAGGACAGACCAAAAAGGCCATGAAGCTAATAGCAATTTATGCTCGGGTCTCCACGGCGGGACAGGAGGAAGAGCAAACAATACAAACCCAGATTAGCACCCTAAAGGATTATGCCCACGATAAAGGGTTTATTATCGTTAAAGAATATAAAGACGATGGCTGGAGCGGAGATATATTGGCAAGGCCGGACCTTGACCAACTTAGACAGGATGCCAAAGCCAAAATATGGGAAGCGGTTTTAATATATGATCCAGACAGATTGGCACGAAGATACTCTTATCAAGAACTGGTTATGGATGAACTAAGGGAAGCAGGGATAGAGGTTATTTTTATTACTGTATCCGCTCCAAAGAATCCCGAAGATAAGATCTTGCATGGAGTCAGAGGGTTATTCGCTGAATACGAAAGGGTTAAAATATCTGAGCGTTTTCGACTTGGTAAGGTCCGTAAAGTTAAAGAAGGGCACATTCTCGTAAGCGAACCCTCGTACGGTTATATTTATATCAAAGGCGACAGAGAGAATAGAATTCACGGCCGTTATGAGATAAACCCGGAAGAAGCCCGAGTCGCAAAAATGATATTTACTTGGATCGGAGATGAAGGACTAACTATCCGGGCAGTAGTTAGAAGACTACAGGAACTTGGTATTAAGCCAAGGAGAAGCAAGAGAGGTGTTTGGAATACAAGCACACTAACTACCATCTTAAGAAATAAAGCCTATATAGGAGAGGCTCACTGGGGCAGTTCCTATGCCGTAGTCCCGAAAAACCCTATAAAGATCGAAAAATATAAGAAGATGCGGAAGAGTAGCCGAAGAATTAAACCCGAAGAAGAGTGGATAGCTTCTAAAATTCCGGTGCCGGCAATTATAGATCGAGAGTTGTTTGAAATGACCAGAGAACAACTCAAAAGAAATGCTACTTTTTCCAAGAAAAATAAAAAAAATGAATATCTGCTCGGAGGTAAAATACTCTGTTCCTGCGGCATAAAGAGGCATGGAGAAGGACCTCAAAATGGCAAACACCTCTATTATAGGTGCAGTGACAGGATTTACGGCTTTCCCTTGCCCCCCAAATGCAAAGAAAGGGGTATCAATGCTAGAATCACCGATAAACTGGTTTGGGACAAAGTTGTCGAGCTAATGAGCTCTCCGGACCTTTTAAATGCTCAGGTGAGTCGTTGGTCTAATGGCCAGCGTAATAAAATAAGTACTTCCGTGGATGATACAAAAACACTGGAAAAAGAGATCGGAAAACTAAAGGAACAAGAGGATCGTTATAACAAAGCCTATGGGGCCGGAGCGTTTACTATAGAACAATTAAAGGAATACACTACTCCAGTAAAAGATAAAATAAATTCTCTTGAATATCAGATTGCAAAGGCCAAGCAAGAGAAGGGGCAAATGGATGGTTTGGCTATCCCTTCTCAAGATGAAATAAAAGAGTATGCCGAAATATCCAATAGAAAACTTCTTGCTCCAAACTTGAATTTCGAGCTAAAAAGGGCCATATTAATGAATGTTATTGATAAGGTTATAGGTACACAGCAACAACTGCAGGTGTACGGATACCTGCCAATAACCCAAAGTCATGTCGAGTACGAAACTAGCCATCGGTATTGTCGGTCTGCCAAATGTTGGAAAAAGCACTTTGTTTAAGGCTTTAACCAAT
>Ga0066639_10001907_pt1 | contig 18324 bp, 20 predicted proteins | sample CryGeyCG2114_010_2_FD_59504 | JGI IMG/M metagenome (GOLD analysis project Ga0066639, IMG submission 59504) | Groundwater microbial communities from aquifer - Crystal Geyser CG10_big_fil_rev_8/21/14_0.10 | ecosystem: Environmental > Aquatic > Deep subsurface > Groundwater | place: USA: Utah...
TGGCATAGGACCATCTTGGGCATCTACAATTAATATGACAGAGTTGACCATTCCTAAAATTCTCTCAACTTCAGAAGAAAAATCGGCGTGTCCGGGAGTATCTATGATATTGATTTTGTAATCTTCATAATAAATAGAAGTGTGTTTTGCAAAGATCGTGATCCCTCTTTCTTTTTCTTGCTCATAAGAGTCCATGACTCTTTCTTCTATTTCTTCATGTTCTTTAAAGATGTTTGCTTGTTTTAGCAACTCATTAAGAAGAGTTGTTTTTCCATGGTCAATGTGTGCAATAATTGCAATATTTCTAATTTTTTCTGGCTTGTGCATTTTGTTCACTTTTTTGTTTGGCTAAATTATAGCACGAGAGGCAAATCGAATAAAGATTGCATTTTTTTTTATTTGTTAGTTACTCTTTTCTTTCTAATTTTAAAATTGAAGGTAATAACAGATGAAAAAATTATTTACATTTTTGGTGGTCTCTAGCTTTTTATTTGCAGCAGAGAATCCACAAGGCGGAAGTTATACGGATGTTTATACTACTTTAGGTTTTTTTTCTGATTTAGATTTTTTGTCTGATAAATCCCAAGAATTTATCCCTGCATTGACTGTTGGGAAAAGATCTATTTCAAAAAATGGAAATGGAATCGACTATGGAGCTACATTTGGGTACTTAGAAAGAAAAGAGAAAAAAAATGACTTCGTCTTAATGTTTCCAAGAATGGAATACATACGTTATGGCTCAAAAGGCGCTATAAATGGATATGCCGGAATCGGTGGCTGCGTTGCAATGTACCGCTTAAAGCAAGAAAATTTTGAGGGAATTGTTGGAAATTTGACATTTGGAGCAGATTTTTATAGAGAAAAAAATATGAATGGCTTCGCTCAAGTAAAAACTTACTATCCTCTTTTGTCTATTAAAGCAAATGAACCTAAAGGTTCTCCAATTGTTTTCATTGATGTAGGTCTTGGATTCTAATTTATTATTATAGTAAGAAAAATTGGTCTAACTAGTATTTAAAGTTAAGTTAAATTTTTAAAAACAAAGATTAAAGGCATTTCCCTTTAATCTTTTTTTTTATCATAATAAGATATAACTAATAAAAATAGTTTTGAATATGAAATGTCCTTATTGCTCTAACTTAGAATCTAAAGTTACAGATTCCCGAAATTCTATTGATACAAATGCAATCAGAAGAAGGCGTGAGTGTCTTAGCTGTCAAAGAAGGTTTACTACATTTGAGACTCTAGACTTGACTTTGCAAGTTAAGAAAAGAGACGGTACGTACGAAGATTTTAATAAAGATAAATTGGTACGTGGTATGAATGCAGCATGCAGACATACTAAAGTCAGTCACGATAAGGTTATTGAAATTGCAAATTCCATAGCAGCAGATCTAATTGAAAAGCAAATCAGAGAAATAAAAACTGAAGGGCTTGGTAAAATTGTGATGGAAAAGTTGAAAGCCACAGATATGATTGCCTATATTCGCTTTGCCTGTGTATATAAAAGATTTAAAGATATCGATGAGCTCATCGATGCAATTGATTCTATAACAACACAAAAAAAGGCTTAAAAATGGCTTTAAAGAAAAAAGAGATTGAAGCTTTTAAAAAACAACTTTTAGAAATCAGAGCTAGTTACTTACATCAATTCCAAGAAACTAAAGAAGTTGTGCAAGAGGTTGAAGAACCACAAGGCTACTCACAACATTCAGCAGATGAGGGCTCTGATGACTTTGAAAAAAATCTGACTTTGGCACTATCTGATGCTGAACAAAAGGTGATCTATCAGATTGACAGAGCCTTGGAAAAGATTGAAGAGGGGACATATGGTATTTGTGATGTCACTGAAAAAGAAATACCAATAGAAAGACTTAAAGCGATACCATATGCTACAATGACGATTCAAGCGCAAGAAGAGACGGAAAAGAAAAGGAAATGAAAAAAAGACTAATTGTACTGTTTCTTCTACTTCTTCTGTTTGATGTAGCCTCGAAATATTATGTGTTCCACTTTATACCAAAAATGGGGCTTTCATCTCCTTTTTATCCTTATGGGGGGATACCTGTTTTTAAAGGTGCTTTAAAGGGAATTGATTTTTCAATAGTAAATATTGAAAATTTAGGAGCTGCTTGGGGAATATTTTCTGCATACTCCGATTACTTACTTTGGGCTAGAATTTTTATTATTGTTGGACTTGTATTGTATTTAATCTTTAGTGATCTTAGTAAGGCAAAAAGGTTTACAATTTTATTAATAATCACAGGAGCAATCGGAAATATCTTAGATTTTTTCTTTTATGGTCATGTGGTTGATATGTTTTATTTTAAATTCTGGGGATTTTCTTATCCGATTTTCAATGTAGCAGATAGCTTGATCACAATTGGAATAATTTTTTTATTTATCTTTTCCACCCAACATAAATCAAAAAGATATGCTTGAAACACTTAAAAAAGCAGATCCAAAGCAAGTAGGCCCTTACCTTTGCTCGAAATGGATAAGTCATCATTTTTTAGTAAGTCTTGAAGAGTTTAAAGATCTCTTGGATATGTTCAATACCAACTACATTTTTCAAATTGGTAAAATGTTCAGCGATTTGACGGTTGATTTTAAGAATGAGCTGATTCAAGCATATGAACATACTCTTTCAGTGTTAAAAGAAGGCAAAATTGATTTAAATTTACTTAAACAAAGCCTTCCTGTTGCGATAGGAAAATCACCAGAGGCATTTTATCTATTTAGCCCAAAAGAGGACATTTATACAGTTAAAATTTCAAAGCCTGTTTTACAACTTCAGCTCAATACATTCAGATATAGTCATCTAGATAAAACAATCAGATTGAATGCATTAGGAGCTGATAGCATTTTCTGGGGTTTTAAATTATCTTATCCACAAATATTTCAAGATCCTAATACGAATAAAATTGAAAAGATCGATTCTACATTTGAAAACTTTGCTTATTTTTCACAAATACGCAAGTGGATGAGGGATAAAACTTCTGTAGCAAGGTTTATAATTGATCAAAAAAAAGTTGTGAGCACACTCAGAATTGGGAAAAAATGCCTTTCCTGTATAAACTTACATCCGCAACTTAAAGAAATTGGATGTGAATTAGATAATTATGCACATTGAAGTCCTTGCAATCGGTAATGAAATTATTGCCGGTCAAACAATCAACTCTAATGCAAGTTATATTAGTAAAAAACTAGAAGAAAGCGGCTATCGAGCCTATAGTCATTTAGTATTGCCCGATGATAAAGGAATTATTCAAAAAGAACTTGCTAAAGCACTCAAGTCATCAGATGTAGTTATCTCTTCAGGTGGTTTAGGACCTACTTTAGATGATATAACCAAAGAAGTAGTAGCTGACTTGTTTAAAGTAGAATGTGTCATTGATGAAGGGATTAAAGAAAATTTAAAAAAGCGCTTTCCAGGTTATATTTCAATTGAAAAGGATGCATCAATTCCAAAAGGTGCAATTACAGTTGAGAACAAAGTGGGTACTGCTTTTGGTATTATTATTGAAAAGGACAATAAGACATTAATTCTTTTACCAGGTGTCCCATCTGAACTTAAGCCTATGTTTGATGAAAGTGTTATTCCTTATTTGGCTAAGAAGTTTCCAACTAAGCAAAGAATTTATCAAAGAAAAGTTGGAATTTTTTTAAAAGTTGAATCAGAGATAAATCCTATCTTAGAAAAATATCAGCTTCAATATCCGAATACGGAACTTGGGATATATCCAGACTTAGGTTATGTAACTGTTAAAGCTACAAAAATCTTAGTCTCAAAGGACGACCCCTCTTATAATGAGGTTGATAAACTAATTGATATGATCAAATCAAGTTTCCCTAGTAATATCTTTGAGGACTCAATTATTTTAGACCTTCACAAATTACTTTTAGAAAAAAAATACAAAATAGCAATAGCTGAGTCATGTACAGGAGGAGCTGTATCTGCGGCATTGGTGCAAACTCCCGGGGCCTCTAATTACTTAGAGGGAGCAATTGTAACTTACAGCAATGAAATGAAAACGAAGCTTTTGCACGTAAGTAAAAAAACTCTAAGTGAAAAAGGGGCAGTAAGTATTGAAGTTGTTGATGAAATGCTAAGTGGCCTTTTGAATATTACAGGTGCTGACTTTGCTTTAGCAACCTCTGGCATAGCCGGTCCAGAAGGTGGGAGTAAAGACAAGCCTGTCGGGACGGTCTGTATCGGTTGCGCTGACAAGAATTTGTATAAAGATATTGGCTTTATTCATACTAAAGGATCTAGAGAAAGAGTTATTGAAAGCAGTGTGAATAGAGCACTTGCAATATTACTTAAACGAATAAAATATGATGAATACACATTTAGAAAATAATAATACCTATGAGCTAATTGATAGCGGAGATGGGAAAAAATTTGAAAAAGTTGGGAAATATTATTTAGTTCGCCCATGTGCTGTAGCTTTGTGGAAACCTAAGCTAAAAACATGGGAACCTGTTGATGGAAGTTTTTCTAGGAAAAATACAAATCAGTGGTCTAAAGACACTATTTTACCTGAAAGTTGGATGATAGATTTTAAAGGACTAAAGCTCGAACTTAGAAAGACAGATTTTGGTCATTTGGGAATTTTTGCTGAGCATGGACTTTTTTGCGAGTACTTAGATAAGGCCGTCAAAAAAAATACCAAAGTTTTGAATCTATTCGCCTATACAGGGCTACTAACGCTTTTCTCAGCTAAAAAAAAAGCAGAAGTATGTCATGTTGATGCATCAAAAACAGCAGTCTCTTGGGCTAGAAAAAATGCCAAACATAATGGTTTAGAAAAGGCTCAAATCCGTTGGATAGTAGATGATGTAATGAAGTTTGTAAAAAGAGAAGTAAAAAGAGGCTCTAAATATGATGTTATTATTTTAGATCCGCCAACTTTTGGTAGAGGTGCTCAAAATCAAGTTTTTAAAATTGAAAACGAACTACTACCTTTGCTCAATTATTTGAAAGATTTGTTAAGTAGCTCAAAAAGCTTGATTATTTTGTCTAGCCACACACCAGGTATCACACCGACAGGTTTAAAGCAAATTTTTGAACAATCGTTTGGATTAAAAGCTAATACAGACGAGCTTTTACTAATTGCCAAAAAAGGGTATAATATCCCTTCAGGATGTTATGCTTTATGGAAAAAATAATTAAAATCACATCTCACCAAAATCCCAATATTAAGCAAGTTATTAAGCTTAAAAAAAGGAGAGAGCGAAATTTATCAAGTCTTTTTTTGATTGAAGGCTATAGGGAACTTAAAAGGGCTGTTGATGCTCAAGAGGAGATAGTTGCTTTATTTTATTCTCCAAGCCACTTTCTAAAAAGCAATGAGCAGTCGCTTATAGATCAGATAAAATCTAATGGGGGTGATACTTTTGAATGCGCTAAGTTTATTTTTGAAAAAATTTCTTATAGAGATAGGCCAGATGGGCTACTTGCTATCTCCAGACAAAGAAAAAAACCATTAGCAGAGCTGGAAAAAATTTTATCATCTAAGAAAAATCCTTTTCTATTAATTGCTGAAAAAATTGAAAAACCAGGCAACTTAGGCACAATATTAAGATCTTCAGATGCTGTAGGAGTTGATGCTGTTATTGTCTGTGATTCTTGTACAGATGTATACAATCCTAATGTGGTTAGAGCAAGTGTTGGTACATTGTTTACTGTGCCGGTTATTGAAGGTACAAGTGAAGAGATATTTGCGCTGCTAAAAAAATATAAAGTAAGTATTTTGGCCGCAACTCCAAGTGCTGAAAATATTTTCACTGAAGTTGATATGAAAGGATCAGTTGCAATAACTGTGGGATCTGAACAATATGGTCTCAGTGACTTTTGGATGCAAGAATCTGATATTTTGGTAAATATCCCAATGAATGGTGTTGCAGATTCTTTAAATGTAGCAACCGCCACAACCATACTTTTATATGAAGTTGTTAGACAAAGAAAAACAAGTTAAGATCCTTTTTGAGGATAACCATCTCATTATTGTTAATAAGCCTAGCCCTCTTTTGACTCAGCCGACTGAAAAAGAAGAAGACAGTTTAGAGATGCGCTTAAAAAGCTATATCAAAGAAAAAGAAAAAAAACAGAATAATGTCTTTCTTCACTGTATCCATCGAATAGATAAAAAAGTTAGTGGGATTGTTATTTTTGCTAAGTCTTCCAAGGCATTAAAAAGAATGCAAAGAATGCAAAAAATGCAGCAAATCGAGAAAAAATACATAGCGATACTTAATGGTGAACTTTCAGTTTTAAAGGATAATCTTAAAAATTACTTAAAGCGCTCAAGTTTTAAAACTCTGATCACAAATAAAAATGACGAGGATGCAAAGCTGGCTGTTTTAGATTATCAAGTTATAAAACATATTAATAGGAACTCACTAGTTGAAATTACACTAAGAACTGGAAGATATCACCAGATAAGGGCTCAGTTTGCTCACATTGGACACCCAATAATGGGAGATAAGAAATATGGCAGTCCTCAGAACTTTGAGAGCTTAATGCTGCACCATAAATTAGTTTCTTTCGTACACCCGGTTACCCTAGAGCAAATTACAATTTCATCTACAGCTGATTTTGTAGAAAATTAGCAATTTGATAAGCATTGAGAGCCGCTCCCTTAAGTAGTTGGTCTCCAACCACCCAAAGTTCCAGCGCATTGTCATTGAAAGGTACCTTTCTTATTCTGCTACAAAAAATGCTTTCTTGGTTTGCAGCGTCATTACAAGTAGCAAAAGTGGGGCCTTCAATAGTCTTTACACCAGGTGTTGACTTTATTACACTCTCAGCTTTTTTTATATCCACTTTGTTTTCTGTGATTATATGACAAGAGATTGAATGACAGCGAAGTGAAGGAACTCTAGCAGCAGTTACACTTATTGCAAGGTCTGGTAAATCCAGTATTTGCTTCAATTCTGATATGATTTTTTTCTCTTCTGCATTATAGCCATCATCAAATGTATTTGAGTTGTGTAAGTAGACATTAAATGCGGAGGATTGTTTTTTTTGGCCAGTCAGTTCAGCTTTTGTATCTTGGATCAAAGTATTCAATAGATTATAACCGCCCCCGCTGACAGCTTGGTAGGTAGAGGCTATAATTGTTTTTAGCTTGAATAGTTTGTGAAGCGGAAAAAGCACGAGACTTAGAATAGATGCTACACAATTGGGAGATGCAAATAATCTATTTCGTTTTATCAAGTTCTGGTTGATTTCTGGAATACATAGGCAGGCATTTTTATCTTCTCGATATGCTGAGCTTAAATCGATTACATTTTTAGCGGACTTTAAAGCAACAGGCACATATTTTTTACTAATCTCTGAAGGCGTGCAGAAAAAAACTAAGTCATCATCTGTAAAAGTCGCCTCAGAAAGTTTTCGGACTCTAATTTTTTGAGAGGAGAAAGTAACTTCTTTTTTGAAAGACTGATCAGAGCCATAAATAGAAAGTCTTGAAATTGGAAACTTTTTACTTTCTAGTAGTTTCAAAAGTTCAAGGCCGACGATCCCACTGGCTCCAACAACTGATATATTTGCCATATTTACTGATTTATCATAACCTTACTTTAGCAAAAGAAAATGAAAGAGGCAACTATGAAAGACTTAATTCGACAAGAAGTTGAGAGTGCTATTCTGGCAATTAATGCTTTAAAAGAAGAAAAAGCGATAAAGTTTATTTATGAAGTTGCCCATATGATAGCAGATGCATATAAGGATAAGAAAAAAATAATTATAGCAGGTAATGGAGGAAGTCTTTGTGATGGGATGCATTTTGCTGAAGAGCTTACAGGTCAATTCAGACAAAGCCGAAAAGCCCTCCCAGCTATTTCTTTAAGTGATCCTGGCTTTTTAAGTTGTACTGCAAATGACTTTGGTTATGAGCACGTATTTTCAAGAGGCATTGAAGCTCATGGAAATAAAGGTGATGTTTTTATAGCTCTTACTACAAGCGGTAATTCAAAAAACTTACTCTTGGCTGTGAATAAAGCAAAAGAAATCGGATTAAGCACAGTGGTCTTTTTAGGTAAGGACGGCGGTTTAATGAAGGGGAGGGGTGATAAGGAATTGCTTATAGAGGGTTTTTCAACATCTGATCGTATTCAAGAAGCTCACATGAGCGCTATTCACATTATCATTCAAATGGTAGAAGAGTTATTATTCTATGGCTCAGCTTTAAAAGAAGTTCAACATGTTCGTGAAAGTATTTCAAAATGCAAAGCATAAACTTTTTCTTCTCCATAGAAAAGTTATAGAAAATAAAAAAGGAGTATTAGCTTCAATTTTTATTAATTTTTTGTGGATTGCAAGTCTTGTTTGGAAATTAATTTCTTCTGTTAGATGGAAACTCTGCAAATTGAAGCCTTTTCGCCCTTTTATTGCAAAAGCTACTGTTGTAAGTGTCGGCAATATAGTAGCAGGGGGTAGCGGAAAGACCCCTCTTGTTATAAAGCTTATTAATGAGATGTCTTCAAGTTTGGATAAAATAGGTATTTTATCAAGGGGATATGGGGCGAGTCAAAGAAAAATTCCTAAGAAAATTAGTAAAGATATTGATTGGAAGTTGATTGGAGATGAGCCAAAATGTATTTTAAATAATTTCAAGCATATCGACCTATATTTAGGAAAAGATCGAAAAAAAAGTGCTATGAGAGCAGTATCTGACAATAAAAAATTGTTAATTTTAGATGATGGCTTTCAGCAAAAAAAAATCCACTGTGACATTCAAATAATAATGCTAAATGCTAATGATTTATTCGGAAGAGGCTTTTTCTTACCAAGAGGGTATTTAAAAGATCACCCAAAAAGACTGAAACATGCAGATTTTATAGTTATTAATCATTGCGAGACTAAGCAAGAATTCGACGTATTTAAAAATAAAGTTAGAAAGTTCACAACCTGTCCAATTGTTGGAGCTAATTTTTTATTTAAAACTGCAGAAGATATAAATAAAAAAAATATTTCTTTGAAAGGGGAGAAAATAGGTATATTTTGCTCAATCGCAAATCCAAATCATTTTGTCAAAACATTAAAAGATTTAGACTGCAAAATTGTGTGTTCGAAATTTTTTAATGATCATGAGGATATTTCTTCAAAGGCAATATTCTCTTTAGAAAAAGAGTGTCTGGCAAAGGGTATCAAGTATCTTGTCTGTACTGAAAAAGACTTTGTGAAAGTAAATTTTCTGAAAACAAAAATACCAATTATAGTGATTAAAATTGAGATAAACATTTGTTTTGAGAGAGAGCTCTGGGATAATTTGATTGAAAAAATACACTTTTGTATGAATAATTCACGTGTTACTCCTACAGGGATTTTTAATGAAAAGCTGGTTTAAAATTTTAGTTGGCCTGGTTTTGGGACTTATAGTTGGTATTATTATGGGTCCAAAAGCTACGGTATTTCAAATATTTGGTAAAGCATTTATAAATTTGCTAACCATGCTGGTCATTCTTATAATTTTCTCCTCATTAGTTGTCGGGATATGTCATATCAATGATCCTAAAAAGCTTGGAAGAATCGGACTTACAACGATTTCATTTTATTTACTATCAACAGTTATAGCAGTGCTAATTGGAATTACACTTGCTAAGATTTTTAGGCCTGGCGAGGGATTATCCCTTCCGAGTATTCAAGTTCAAGGTGATATTGAACAATTATCATTGGGGCAATTTTTCTTAGACTTAATCCCATCTAATCCATTTGCTTCATTTGCGTCTGGAAATGTTTTACAAGTGATCATTTTTGCGGTATTTTTGGCTATTGCGATTACTTTTACTAAAGAAAAGGGCCAGCCTCTTTTAAAAGTACTAGAATCTGTAGCAAATACCATGCATACCCTTACTCACTTTGTGATGATGGCAGCTCCTTATGGAATCTTTGCTTTAATAGCATCTACCGTAGGTTCAATTGGACTCAAAGTGATATTCCCACTTTTTAAATTTCTATTGGTCAATTATGTAGCTTGTTTGATTCAACTTTTTGTTGTCTTTGCTCTTTGCATAAAATATTTAGGTAAAGTGAAAATATTTCCATTTTTTAAAGGAATGAAAGATGCAATTTTATTAGCATTTTCAACTTCAAGTAGTTCAGCTACACTTCCTGTATCATTAGAATGTGCTCAAAAGCATTTAGGAGTGTCTGAAGATATTTCAGGATTTGTATTGTCACTTGGATCTACAATCAACATGAATGGAGCGGCAATAGGTCAAGCGGTGTCAGCTATTTTTATATCACAAGCATATGGGATTGAGTTATCAATTGTAAAAATGATTATTTTAGTTTTTGTAGCGATAATGTCTGCTGTTGGCGCTGCTGGAATTCCTGGAACTGGTTTAATCATGCTTTCGTTGGTTCTGTCAGTTATGGGACTTCCATTAGAGGGTATAGCTTTAGTTGCTGGAGTGGATAGGCTTCGCGAAATGGTGTCTGCTGTAACCAACGTTCTAGGTGACGGTGTAGCTGCTGTAATAGTTGCGAGAAAAGAAAAAGAATTAAATGTTGCTAGGTATAACAAAGCGACTTGGATCGATTCAGATATTTGAGGTAAAAATGGAAATTACACTGCCAAAGTTAGGAGAAAGCATTGTTGAGGCGACTGTTATACAATGGTTTAAAAAAGTTGGAGATCATGTAAGTTTAGATGAGCCTTTATTAGAAGTCTCTACTGATAAAGTTAATAGTGAAATCCCTTCTCCAGTTGAGGGAGTAGTTACAGAGATATTGGTAACTGAAGACGAACTTGTAAAAGTTGGTCAAGCATTGGCCATCATAGAAACATCTCAAAAAGAAATCAAAGAAGAAGTTCAAAAAGAGCCTAGCAAAAAGACTCAAGAAGATAACTCTGCATTTTTATCTCCAGCAGTCCTAAAAATAGCAAAAGAAGCTAAGCTTCCTTTGCAAGAGCTAGATAATATACCGAAGACAGGTGAAGGCGGTAGATTAACAAAAAAGGATATCGAAAATTATTTAACATCAAAGAAAGATGATAAAAATGTAAGCTGCTCTCATTCAGTAGAAAGAGTTAAGATGAACTCTGTAAGAAAAATGATTGCTGATAATATGGTTAAATCCTTTTATGAGGCTCCTCATGCGACATTGATTAATGAAGTAGATGTGACCAAGCTTGTTAAGTTTATTAAAGATAATAAGCAGTCATTTAAAGACAATTATAATGCAAAGTTATCTATTACTGCATTTATCGCAAAGGCAATTACAAAATCCCTTCAAGCATATCCACTTTTAAATTCATCTTTAGAAGGTGACACAATAGTTTTGAAGAAGTTTGTAAATTTAGGAATAGCTGTCAGCGTTGAGAATGGAGTACTAGTTCCAGTTATTCGAAATTGCCATGAGTTGAAAATTCCTGAAATAGCGAAACAAATCTCTGAACTTGCTCAAAAAGCAAGATCAAATACATTAAGTATAGATGAAATCAGCAATGGGACAGTGACTTTGACTAATTTTGGAATGTCTCAGGTTCAAATAGGAATCCCTATCATCAGGCATCCAGAAGTTGCAATTATTGGAATTGGAGCGATTGTAAAAAAAGTTAAAGTACTATCTGATGATTCAATAGGAATTCGCTCGTTAGTTAACCTTTGTTTAACATTTGACCATCGTGTTTTAGATGGGATGTATGGATGTGGGTTTTTACAAGAGCTTCAAAACAATCTAGAAAATACTGAGTTTGAAATTTAGAATCCTGCCTTGCCATCAATTATGTATAGATACTCAAGGTTTAGTACTTCCAATTCAACTCGATTGAAATCTTGTAAAAGCTTTGTAACGACCTCTTGTGAGATTGATCTTAGATCATTGTTTAAAAAACGAATTGAGTATTGATCACATAAATTCGAATACAGTGGTTTTTCTGGCCATATTTCAATACCACGGTTAAATATGGCCTTTAGATGAAGGTTAGCCTCGCTCATGTGAGATATTTTATCTAAAAAAGAATCTATTTCTTTGTCTGAAAATATTGTGATGTCAACTCCAACTAGATTTCTTTTACACATTTTTCTTTTTGTAATTTGCTGTTGCATAGAAAGTTCGCTTTTAAAAAACACAGACTCATTTAGAGTTTTTGGCTTATTACTCAAATTCTTAATAATTTCTTCAGCAAAATTCTCTGAGTTGAGCCTTTTTTTTGAAATATTTTCATTAAAGATATCTTCTGTATGCAACCCTTGCTCAATGGTTGAAAGAAAGGCTCTATAAATGCTTTTTGCATAGTCGGATAAATTTAAGTAGTTCAACATTTGAATGGCTGAGAGTAATAATGCTGATGGATTGGCAGTTCCTTTATTTGCAATGTCAATGGCAGGGCCATGAACAGTTTCAAACAAGGCATAATGTTCCCCAATATTTATGGATGGACAGATTTCAGTTGACCCACAAGTTTTTGAAAGTATCTTGGATGAAATGTCGCCGTATATGCCGGGCATAACCAGTACATCAAATATCTCAGGGGTGCTAACTAGAGCTGCTATACCCTTATCTATTGGATAGTGATCGTTGATGATATCTGGATAGTATTTTGAAACTTCATCGAAAACCATTTTAAAAAGAGCATCAGTTTTAGTCAGTATACTATCTTTTGTCATACAGGTTATTTTCTTACAGCCACATCTTTTAGCATACTCAAATGCAAACTGGATGATTTTTTTACTATATGAGTAAGTGATAATCCTATCTGCTTTAGCAGTGTCACAAGATTGTAAATATTCTATTTTGCAATGTAGGTCCTCTAAGTTTCCTTTAACTATTAAGACATTCATCTCAGGGTGGCTTGTTTTAATAAATGGGAAATAACTAATGCAAGGTCTGATATTTGTAAAAAGTCCTAAGTTTTTTATGAAAACTCCGCTTATATTCTTGTATTCACCGCTAATATAAGATTCAGAAGGCGATTTTAAAAAAGCTCTTGTATTTTTTAGTTTATCCCTTGCGGTTGCTTCAATCCCTGTTATACTTCCTTTGTGATAAGCTTTCTCACCGATCAAGACAGGATGATATTCCAAGGGGCATTTAGCTTCATTGAGAATATGGAGAACAGCCTGCATAATTTCAGGTCCAACTCCATCCCCAAAAGCTACTGCAATCGGAATTTTATCCATTTGATACCCATATTTTTAATTTGGAGCTTATTTAATTTTTTGAAAGACTTCAATTAGTTTTCTATATAAAATTAAACTATGATTAAACAATTATTAGAAAATCAGAAACAGTTCATAAATTATTTTTTCGATAATGTAGATGTTGAATCACTTGATGTTGTGTTTAATGAATGTCTAAACTGTAAAGGAGTCTTAGTTTTTACAGGAGTTGGGAAAAGTGGTATTATCGCTAAGAAAATAGCTCAGACTTTAATATCTACAGGAACTAGATCAATTTTTTTGCCAGCATCTGATGCTTTGCATGGAGATATTGGTGTTCTTACACCAAATGATATTTTATTTTGCTTAAGCAAAAGCGGGAATACTGATGAGCTTGTAGATCTTGTATCCTATGCAAAGAAAAAAGGTGCAAAAGTAATCAGTGTTACTTCAAATAATTGTTCGAAGCTTGAAAAACAAGCAGATTTAAATGTGTTTCTGCCTTTAGAAAGAGAGCTCTGCCCATTTAACTTAGCTCCAACAATTTCAACCACCCTGCAGGTTATTTTTGGTGATGTGCTGTCTATAGCACTCATGCAGGCTAAAAATTTCAGCTTAAAGGAATATGCTTTAAATCATCCTAAAGGCTCGATTGGAGGTAAAATATCGCGCTCTGTATCAGATATTATGCTTAAAGACGAAAGCCTACCAACAGCTGCTAAAAATGATACTCTATTGTCAAAGTTAGATGAACTTACTTCTAAAAAGTGTGGTTGTATTTTAATTGTGGATGTAGACAAAAACCTTAAAGGCATTTTTACTGATGGAGATTTAAGAAGGTCTTTAGAAAAGCATGGAGAAAAAGTGCTTTCTTGCAAGTTTTCAGAACTTATGACTACTAGCTTTAAATCAATATCTCCTTTTGACTTAGTTTGGCAAGCTGTAAAAAAGATGGAAGAAGATCCCAAAAAACTAGTTACAGTACTTCCTGTTACTGATGCTGGAAAACTTGTTGGACTTGTTAGAATGCACGATGCACTTCAAAGCAGCGCTAACTAATCTAGGCTTTCCAATAAATTATCAAAAGCAGATTTTGAGAAATAAGGTAAAAAGAGATCTTGATTATTTTTTTTTGTAACTAAAATTCCATATTGATATTTTTTTTCTCTGTATGAGATGTTATTTATTTCAGCAAGGGGTATCGCTAGAATCTCTTTTTCTCTTTGTAAGTACTTAAGATTATTTTTATCTATCTGAATTTCATCCGGAAAGAAAATTCTTTTTTTTGCCTCTGAGTAAGGTTTTAGGCCAAGATATATACAAACGATCGCTGTTATAAAAATCCATAAACCAACTCTTTCTAAAGTTTGTATTGTAAGCACATTTGCACCAAGAAATAAAAGCAAAGCTCCTATCGTAGTACAGAAATAGCCTCTTTTTTTTAAAGTTTTTTGAAAGTCTCGCTCGATAGTTGTTTGAATTTTCATAATGCTCTTATACTTCTTTTGATAATATTTTATTACAGTTTTGATCATGTATGCAAGGTTTTAACTAAAGGAATTTTAGTTTTAAAGGTATTGACTTACCTACTTTCGAATGATAGTGTATATGAAAAAATTGACACACTCAGTTTAAAAGTAAGAATCATTTGCTTTTGTGCTAAGTTCAATCTCAAACAACGCAATTGTTATGGATGCTTTTTTTTCTGAAGTTGGGTGGCAAGGGATATTTGTACTTTGCTTGTTGGTAATTACTCTTTTTTTTCTTATTAAAGAAATTCTACCGATTGAAATCACATTATTTTCTGCTGGAGTTATTCCAGTAATACTTGGAATTACTCCGGTAGATAAATTTTTTAAAAGCATTGCCAATGAAACTATTGTAACTATTGCAATGTTGTTTGTTGTTGTCAAAGCTTTAGAATTGTCTGGAGTAATTCACTTACTTGCTAAAAAAATCCTACCTAAAACCGATAATTGCCAGCCTATTTATCTATTAGGTTTTCCCGGAATTAGTTTTTTTTCAGCTTTCTTTAACAACACTCCAATTGTAATGATGATAGTGCCAATTATTAGACAATGGTGTTTGGACAAAAAAATTAACCCATCAAAATTTTTAATGCCTGTGTCTTTTGTGACTATACTAGGTGGGATGTGCACTTTGATAGGCACTTCAACTAATTTAATTGTGAATGGGCTTTTGAGTGAACATTTTGGATATTCGCTAAAATTTTTTGAGATTGGTAAAGTTGGGGTGATTTGCGCAGTCATAGGTATTTCATTTATTATTTTGTTTAGCAAATATTTAGTGCCTTCAAGAGTAGATCCTGCTTTAAACTTATCTAAAGAAATGCAAAAAGCAGTTGTAGAGTTTATTGTTGAAAACTCAGAATTTGCTGGAAAAACGGTCCGTGAAATAGATGAAAAATTCTTTCAAGGTCAATGTTCTATATTAGAAGTGATTAGAGGAGGGTCCACAACCCACGCCCCAACTTCTCAGATGGTATTGAAGGAAAATGATCATATGATTATTTTGGGTGATATAAACAAAATAGCAAAACTTCATACTATCAATGGTCTTAAGTCTGTAGCTGATCCAAAGTTTAAATTTGATCATATTGCGTCGCATTACTTCGAATATACAATCCCAGCTAATTCAAATCTTGTTGGGAGATCCTTAAAAGGAATTAAATTCAGAACTAGGTATGGGGGTTCGGTTTTTGCCATATATCGCGAGGAAAAGTACTTTTACGGAAAAATTAAAGACCAGATATTAAAAGCAGGTGATGTTTTACTTGTTTTATCATCAAAAGAACACAAGGAGAAAAAAACAATAGATCCCAAAGAAGTTTTTTCGCTGTCTCCCAATATCGAAATACCGATTTTTTCATTCACCAAGGCTTTTTTAATAGGCTCTATAATGGTTGTTTTAATTTTACTAGCTATTTTTTACACTTCAATGATGATAGCAAGTATTGCTGCAGCTATTTTAGCGATAGCTTTAAAGTTAGTTTCTCCAAAAAGTGCAGTCAGAAGTGTTAATTGGAATTTGCTAATAACAATTATCGGAGGGCTTGCCTTGTCAAGCGCTTTAGAGGAGACTAAAATAGCAAGTTATTTGAGTAAAATAATATTTCCATTCATTGGGAAAAATCCTCATGTCATTGTAGCTATAGTTTTTATTATCACAACAATCTTGACGGAGTTAATAACAAATACTGCGGCTGTTTTAATTGTATTTCCTATTTTCTTTGATCTTTTCAAAGAAATGGGAATGGTGACTACTGATGCTTTTATAGCGATGTCTATAACAATTGCAATTGCAGGATCTTGCTCATTTTTAACACCAGTGGGCTATCAGACAAATACAATTGTCTATGGTCCTGGTGGATATCATTATACCGATTTTTTTAGACTGGGACTTCCTTTAAATTTAATAATACTGTTTGTTTGTTCGACATTTATACCTCTAATATGGTCGTTTTATTAAAAATTACTAGGTTTTTTTTCCGTAAGCCTTCAAAATGGGTGCAAAAAAAGGTGGTAAAATGACTTTAGGTCATTTGCTAATTATTGCTGTTTTTCTCATTGGTTATCTGGTTATCATTTTTGAATACAACTTAAAAGTTAATAAAACAGCAACAGCAATTTTAATGGCAGTTTCTGCTTGGGCTATTATTTTTATTGGATTTCCACAAGATAGTGTCGGCTTAGAAAGATTAAATGAATATGTCGGAGATGTAAGTCAGATAATTTTTTTTCTACTTGGAGCTATGACTTTAGTTGAGGTGATAGACTCACATAAAGGCTTTAAAATCATCACAGATATGATTAATACGAAGAGCAAACAAAAAATGCTTTGGATGATCGGTCTGCTTTCATTTTTTCTGTCAGCTATGCTTGATAACTTGACAACAACGATTGTGATGATTTCTCTTTTAAGAAAGCTTATACCAAATCCTCAAGAAAGATTCTTAATAGGAGCTATGGTAGTTATTTCTGCCAATGCAGGGGGTGCTTGGACCCCAATTGGAGATGTTACGACCACAATGCTTTGGATTAATGGTCAAGTAACTACATTAGCTGTTATTAAAGCTTTATTTTTACCAGCACTATTTTCTTTTTTTGTTTCATGTACACTTTTAAGTTTTCGCTTAAAAGGTAACTTTAAGACTTCTTATGATGTTTCAAGTGAAATTCCAGAGCCTGGCGCAAATCTTGTATTTTTCACAGGTGTTGCAGGTCTTATCTTTGTTCCTATTTTTAAAGCGATAACTGGACTGCCACCTTTTATGGGAATGCTTATAGCTCTTGGAGTTTTATGGCTGTTAACCGACTTCTTCACCACAAATATGAAAATAGACATCACTTAAGAATTCCACATGTATTAACTAAGATAGATACCTCAGGTGTTTTGTTTTTCTTAGGTATTTTGTTAAGTATTCATGCTTTGGAAGCTATAGAAATCTTAAAGAATTTAGCAATCTACTTAAATCAACACGTGACCAACTTGCCTTTAATAGCTTCTTTGATAGGCGTAATATCTGCAGTAGTTGACAACGTTCCTCTAGTTGCAGCTTGTATGGGCATGTATGATTTACAGACCTTTCCTCCAAATTCACCTCTTTGGATGATGGTTGCATATGCAGCGGGGACAGGTGGTAGTATTTTGATTATTGGATCAGCTGCAGGTGTTGCATTAATGGGAATGGAGAAAATCGATTTTATTTGGTACGTGAAGAAGATAAGTTTAACTGCACTTGCTGGATACTTAGCCGGTATGGCACTTTATTTAACGCTTCAGGTTATATAAAAAAGGCCGCAAAAAAATGCGGCCTTTATGAAATGTTCATCAATCAAATTAGAAATCAAACATTAATCGGAATGAAAGTCCATTCAAAGTAAGATCTCCACGAGCAACAGTCTCATTAGCAGACCAATTAGTACTGCTGTAGAATCTTCTCATGTTGTTGATATTCCACCAGTGATGGAATTCATAAGCAGCTCTTAAAGAAACTCTATATTGTTGTTTGCAAAATAGTGTTCCCCAACCAATACCAAGTAATAATTCTACGTTTGCAATATTTTGTTTGAAGTCATTATCAACGGAATATCCAAGGGCGCCTTGAGATACTTCTTGATCGATTTCAAACTTGGCATATAGCAATGATCCTGCCGCATTTCCAAAAATGGTCCAGCCAGATCCCAA
>Ga0066639_10001908_pt1 | contig 18322 bp, 12 predicted proteins | sample CryGeyCG2114_010_2_FD_59504 | JGI IMG/M metagenome (GOLD analysis project Ga0066639, IMG submission 59504) | Groundwater microbial communities from aquifer - Crystal Geyser CG10_big_fil_rev_8/21/14_0.10 | ecosystem: Environmental > Aquatic > Deep subsurface > Groundwater | place: USA: Utah...
AATTTATTGTCGAAAATGTGAAACAAGAATTCTCACATATCAAAAAGATGGACCAGGTTCTTTACGAAGGCTATATTTTGACCGAATTAATGATTTAGATCCAAGTGTACAATTCCTAGAAGGAAATATTAAAGATACTCCTTCTTTGATATGTAAAAATTGCAACGAAATACTTGGAAACCCTTACATCTACGTAAAAGAAAAAAGAGGAGCCTTTCGCATACATCAAAATGCTGTCGTCAAAAAATTAAAAAAGTAGATAGGCACAGATATGAAAAAAAAACGGGACATTCAAACCTACTTCAACCAAAAACAAAAACTCACTCTCAAAAACCCAACGTACAGGCGTCAGGTCAAATTTTTGACTGATTGGTTTATTAATGAAGACAAAGGAACGACAGGCGACCTCACAAGCCAAGCGCTGATTCCAAAAAACAAACAAACGACGGCAACTATTATTGCAAAACAGAACGGAATTATTGCGGGACTCGAGGAAGTCCAGTGGTTGGCAACATGTTGTATGTTACATGTTGCATGTTACGTGAAAGATAGCAGACCTGTCAGAGAAGGACAAAAAATAATGGAAATATCAGGAAGCACACGAAAGATTCTCCTTCTCGAGCGAACGATTCTCAACGTCCTCCAACGCATGAGCGGGATTGCAACACAGACACATGCGCTCATAAAAAGAACAAACGGCAAAGCACTCCTCTGTTCCACGAGAAAAACGCAGTGGGGTTTACTTGATAAAAAAGCGGTCACAGTTGGCGGAGGTGGCACGCACAGACTTGGCTTGCACGATTTTATTCTCATCAAAGAAAATCATTTGTCACAGATTTCAGATTTCAGATTTCAGATTTCAGATTTCTGGGAGATTGAAGTTGAAAATCAAAAGGAAGCTTTGCAGTGGGCTGAAAAAAAACCAGGGGCGATGATGTTTGACGACTTCACCCCCACACAAATCAAAAAAACAATTGCCAAGCTCCCAAAAAATATTATCTTTGAAGCGTCTGGCGGGATCAATGAAAAAAACATTGCAGACTATGCAAACACTGGTGTTGATATTATTTCTATGGGTGCACTCACCCATTCAGTAAAGGCATTGGATATTGGGATGTATATTCAATAATATCCGTTATAATTTGTTCAATTCGTTCAATCCGTGTTCTATTAAAATATGAACGAAAAAAAACAGACTTCCTCGTCATCGGTTCGGGCATCGCAGGCCTGAATTTTGCTTTGGAAGTGGCGAAGTACGGCACGGTGGCGATTGTGACCAAAAAAGAACTTATGGAAAGTAATTCCAACTACGCCCAAGGAGGCATTGCTGCAGTACTCGATCAATACGACAGTTTTGAAAAACATGTCGAAGATACACTCAATGCAGGGTGTTATCTCAATGATAAAAAAGCCGTGAACATCATGGTGCGAGAGGCTCCCGCACAGATTGCAAAACTCATTGACATCGGTGTTGGTTTTAGTAGGGCCGGCAAAGGACTTGCCCTCACGCAGGAAGGCGGTCATAGCAAAAGACGAATTGCGTTTGCACACGACACCACAGGAAAAGAAATAGAACGAGCACTTATCTTTCATGTGCGAAATCATCCACGCATCACAGTATTTGAATCACACATCGCTGTCGACTTGATGGTCAATGACAAAGAGAAAAAAAGAGTGTCTGGAGCATTTGTCCTCAATACAGAAACAAATCAAATTATTCGTTTTTTTGCGAAGGCAACAATCATTGCAACCGGTGGCACCGGTCAAGTATACCAACGTAATTCGAATCCAAAAATTGCAACCGGAGATGGCGTTGCAATGGCTGAGCGTGCTGGAGCTGAAATTCGTAACATGGAGTTTATTCAATTTCATCCGACCGCACTCGCAAAAAAAGGAAAACCTTCGCTTTTGATTTCAGAAACCGTTCGTGGTGAAGGAGGAATATTAAAGAATGCACACGGAAAAACGTTTATGAAAAACTACGACGCGCGAGGAGATTTGGCACCACGAGATATTGTGGCGCGCTCGATTGTTGAAGAAATGAAAAATGGACCAGTGTTTCTCGATATCCGACACAAAGGATCGCGGTTTATCAAAAAACGATTCCCCTACCTCTACAATCAACTCTGGTGGTACGGGATCAAAATGGACAAAGACTTGATTCCTGTCGCACCAGCTGCCCACTTCACCTGTGGCGGAATTCACACAACCGTGAATGGCGAGACAAGTATACCCGGACTGTTTGCCTTTGGTGAGGTCGCGCACACCGGTGTCCACGGTGCCAACCGACTCGCATCAAATTCCCTCTTGGAGTGTATGGTCTTTAGCTCACGTGCAGTACGCCAGGCCACACGCTTTATCAAAAAAAATTCAAGGACCATTCCCAAAACCAGTCAGAAGCAAACAGCGCATCCAAAAACGTTTTCCCAAACGCAAAAAAAACAAATTTCAATACTCAAACGAAAAATAAAAATGCTTATGTGGAAAGACGTAGGTATTATTCGAAATCCAAAACAATTGCGTGGTGCCCTCACACGACTCAATGCGATGACACCTATGATAGAACGCTTACACCGTCATGGCCTGAGTCCTGAATCTCTTGAGTTGCGAAACCTTCATATCGTTGCTACACTGATTACAAAAGCATCGCTCGCGAGAAAAGAAAGTATTGGGGGACATTATATTGAATCAGACAACAAGACCCCAACAACATTAAAAACCTAGACAACTTCAGCAACCGCAAAACTATGTATATTCTCGGAATAGAATCATCCTGTGACGACACCTCTGTTGCCCTCGTCGATTGCTCGGACGAAGGATTTTTTGTTGTGGCGGAAAAAACCGCAAGTCAGATAGAGATACATGCCAAGTATGGTGGTGTGGTCCCCGAGATAGCTGGACGCAATCACGCGGAGCAGATTATGCCGGTCATTGAGTCTGTTCTTGATGAAGCAAAAGCTATTATCAACGACAATCCCAGATCCCAGATTTCAAATTTCAAATTTCCTGACGTAATCGCTGTGACAGCTGGCCCTGGGCTCATGACCGGATTGCTTGTCGGGACTGAAGCTTCAAAAACATTGTCGTATCTTTGGAATATTCCAATGGTTGCGGTGAATCATATTGAGGGACATGTTCACTCTGTTTTCGTCAATGAAGCAAAAAACAAAGAGCAAGAAACAAGCATTCCTCTCCTTGATAAGGAAAGGCCGACACGAAGTGCGGGTGAGGTCCAATTTCCCGCCGTCTGTCTCATTGTCTCCGGCGGTCACACCGAACTTGTGTTAATGGAAGATTTCGGAAAGTATTCCCTCATCGGCAAAACTCGAGACGATGCAGCCGGTGAAGCCTTTGACAAAGTCGGCAAACTTCTGGGGCTGAATTACCCAGGCGGTCCAAAAATTTCAAAACTCGCCATGAACGGCGACCCAACGGCCATAGATTTTCCGCGACCAATGCTCGAGAGCGACAACTTTGACTTCAGCTTTTCCGGCCTCAAAACCGCCGCCCTTTACTGGCTCAGAGATTCACATAACACATACCACATAACACGTAGCAACACAAATTCAAGGCACAAAGAGATTGATAAGTGTTACGTGCTATGTGATACGTGTCTCAAGGACTTTTGCGCTTCTTTTGAACAAGCCATCATCGACGTCCTTGTAGAAAAAACAAAACGCGCAATCAAAACATACAACGCCAAAACTCTCATCCTCGGCGGTGGCGTCTCAGCCAATCCAAAACTCAAACAATCACTTGAACAACTCGTCAACCAATCCCTAATTTCAGATTTTAAGGGAACACTTATGCCCGTAGGGTGCAAATTTCCAATTTCTAACTACAGCATGGACAACGGCGCCATGATCGCGGTCGCTGGCTATCATCATGCGGTGAAGAAAGAATATACAAAATGGAATGAGCTGGAAGTCAATCCAAATTGGCACATATATGATACACACGATTCAAAATAGACATGGTCTCAATATGGAGATCTGCGTTGAAGAACATCTTCCACAAAAAGGATTGGTATTTATTTTGCACGGACTTGGTGGATTCAAAGATCAACCCCACATCACATCATGGGCAAAAACATTTTCAGATGAACACTTTACTGTTGTGCGATATGATGGCACACACAGTTTTGGCGCAAGCGATGGCGGGTATGAAGATGCCACCGTCACCACATTTATGAATGATCTTGAAGATGTTATTGCATGGGCATCCAAACAAATATGGTATGAAGAACCATTTTGGCTTGTGGGACATAGTCTTGGAGGAATGGCAATACTCCTCTACGCCGAAGAGCATCCTCAATTGATACGCGGTATCGCGCCAATCGCGAGTGACCTATCTGGAACAATAAGCTTGCAATCACCAAAATATCAAGGAAATACCATTCTCGCGGACTGGAAACGAACAGGGTGGAGAGAAGAAGTGAGCAGTGATAAAAAACGAATAAAACGTCTCAAATGGTCACACATGGAAAACAGACTTCTGTATGATGTATTTCCTCAAGCAAACAAACTCACAATGCCTGTCCTTTTGATTGTTGGCACCGATGATATATCAACGACACCAGACCAACAACAGCTCCTTTTTGATCAAATTCCAGGAGAAAAAGAGCTGTATGTTATCCCAAATGCCTCTCATAACTTTCCCAATTCTCAACACAGGTCTATGATAGAAAAATATATGCATCAATGGATTCAAAAAATAATATCTCTCGTCTATGACACTTCGTATCATCGGTGGCAGTAGCCACAAACAATTTACCAAAGCCGTGTGCGCTCATCTCGGGATTGAGGAAACCAAAAGTACATCCGTGGTCTTTAGCAATGATAATCGTTTTCTGACCATTGACGAACCAGTCCGCGGTGATGATGTGTTTGTCATTCAGACACAAGCGCCTCCGGTGGACGCGCATATTGTGGAACTTCTCATCTACATTCGCGCGCTCCGAGACGCGTCTGCCGGACGCATTACTGCGGTCATGCCCTACATGCCCTATAGTCGATCAGACAAAAAAAACCAACCACGCATCGCTATCACCGCGCGCCTTCTCGCTGATCTTTTACAATCCGCGGGAGCGAATCGCGCGCTCATTATGGATATGCACGCCCCACAAATACAAGGATTCTTTTCCTTTCCGTGCGATCATTTGATTGGCGCGCCGGACATTGTACGGCATCTCAAAGAAACATGGAATTTGGAAAATTATTGTCTGGTGGCAGGAGACGCGGGAGCTGCAAAAATGTTGAAACATTTTGCTGATGGTCTCAATCTGCCGATTGCTATTATGGACAAACGGAGAGACAAAAATGATGAAACCGTATTGATCAAAGGCGTCATTGGTGATGTGAGAGGAAAACATGCACTCATCATTGATGACGAAACCCAAAGTGGGGGTACACTCATCAAAGATGCGGAATTTCTTTTGCAGACCGCCGGCACACTGTCTGTTGACGCATGCGTGATTCACCCCGCACTCGGACCGCGCGCGAGCGAACGGCTCAATGCTTCACCAATCAACCGCATCATCACTACTGACACCATCCCCACTGGCGAACACCATCTCAACCATCATGAAGTGGTGTCTGTAACAAAAAAATTCGCCGAGTGTATCCAGCGAATTCACAATGACGAAAGTATCAAATCACTCAATGATATTATCTGAAAGAGAGATCTCCTCACCAAAAAAAGCGACATTCCCTGCGCCAACAATGGCTTCAATATCTTTTTGAATATCATCTTTCCACATAATCCGCGTCTCTGTGCGAATTTTTCTATCACCAACGTGGAGAATCACTCGATATGCACCAGAGTGTTTGGTAAACAGTGTTTTCAACGTATCTGTGTGCTGTTTCAGTGCGTCTTGAGACAGTGTTATCACAATACTTGGTTCTTCGGGTATGGTTGGAGTCGGTTGCGCTGGGATGTTTCCCAACCCCACAAACCGCGCCACATCCTCCACATTTTCCTCTGTCAACGCATACGCATTTTCCACAAAAATCTTGTTATCCCCTTCTTCTTTTGGTGTTTTGCCGACAATGCACACGACCGCGCCTTCTTGCCAGACATCTTGTGTTTTTTGAAAAGTTTTTGGAAAGACAAGCATTTCCATGGATCCGCTCATATCCGCGAGGGTCACAAAAAGCATGTGGTCGCCTTTTTTGGTCATCTTCTTTTTGACTGATTCCACGACCCCACCAACCTTCACCCACCCATCTCTCGGCGTACTCGCCACATCAGCGAGTGGAATGACCACGCGCCCAATCGTGTCAGCAAATACGAGAAACGGATGTGAGGATATATAAAGGCCGAGCAACTTTTTTTCCCATATCAATTTTTGATCAAGTGTCGCATCATGCGCGGATTTCAATGTTACTTTGGAACCGAGCGCGATCGCGCTATTGGCAAAGAGTGAATCTTGATTGGTCACATGTTGATCGCGATGTTCTTTGACATACCCGACAATATATTCAAGATTGCTATTGAGCACACCACGATCAATACCAAAACAATCCAATGCTCCTGCCTGAATCATGCTCTCCAATGACCGCTTATTCAAATCCTTGTCTTGCGCCCGCTCCAAAAAATTTTCCAGTGATGCATACGCGCCATGATCTTTTCGCTCACGATAGATGACCTCGCAAATGTGTCCCCCGACATTTTTGATAGCAGTCAGACCAAACCGAATACGTCCGGACTCACCGGGTTTACTCACCATGGCAAAATTACGGAAACTCTCGTTCACATCCGGTGGCAACACCTCAATCCCCATCCGACGACACTCGCCGACAATCGCAGACACTTTTTCTGCGTCGCCAAATTCCGCACGCAATACCGCCGCCATATACTGCACCGGATAATGCGCTTTCATATAAGATGTCTGATATGCGACAATTCCATAACTCGCCGCGTGTGCTTTGTTGAATCCATACGCAGCAAACGGTTCAATCGCCCTCCACAGTTCATCAACCAATGCCTTCTCCAATTTACCAAACTTTTTACATCCATCGTAAAATTGTACTTTTTGCTTCGCCATTTCTTCAGGAATCTTTTTTCCCATGGCTTTTCGAAATTTGTCTGCATCCATCCAATCGTATCCTGCGAGTTTTATTGCGGTAAGCATGACGTCATCTTGATACACGAGCAATCCAAATGATGCTTGCAAATATTCCTCCATACGTGGATCCATAAACTGAATCGTTTCTGGATTGTGCTTGCGACGAATGTATTCTGGAATTACATCCATCGGCCCAGGGCGATACAGCGCAACCATGGCCATAATATCATCAATGGTAGACGGTTTCAGTTCTTTGAGCCATCGTGTCATACCAGACCCACCAAGCTGAAAGGTTCCCATAGTTTCTCCACGCGCAAGCATTTCAAATGTGGTCTTATCATCCAATGGCAAATGGTAGATATCTACTTCTTCTCCCGTCGTCGCTTTGACAATTTCTACGGCATTCCCCAAAATGGCAAGATTACGAATACCAAGAAAATCATTTTTTAATACACCTGCTGACTCGACTGCATGCATTTCGTATTGCGTAATAATCTTGTCTCCGCCTGTTTCTCGCTGTACAGGAGTAAAGTCAGTCAGTGGAGTTGGAGAGATAACGACACCCGCAGCATGAATAGAGGTATGTCGCGCACATCCTTCTACTTTTTGTGCAAGATCAAGAAGACGCTTCACGTCTGCGTTGGTTTCAAAAAGTTTTTTCAAATCAGGTTCTTCCTTGAGCGCGCGTTCAATAGTCATCGGAAAACCTTGTGCCCCCATTGGAATCAGTTTTGCAACCTGATCACAAAAACTGTACGACAGTCCAAGCGCTCGCCCCACATCACGAACACTTGCACGCGCGGCCATGGTTCCAAAGGTGATAATCTGCGCCACCTTGTCTGCACCATATTTCTTCGTCACATATTCAATCATCTCCTCTCGGCGGTCATCAGCAAAGTCAGTATCAATATCTGGCGGACTTGGTCGATAGGGGTTGAGGAATCGTTCAAATGGAAGTTTAAATCGTATCGGGTCTACGGTAGTGATGCCGAGGACGTAGGATACAACCGATCCTGCTGCAGATCCACGCGTTGACTCCACAATACCGTTTTGCTTGGCATACCGCACATAATCCGCAACACAAATGAAATAGGGTGAATATCCCTTGGTCTTGATAATATCAAGCTCATACTCCATCCGTGCTTTGAGCTCGTCCGTCACTTCAGGATAATACGCGCCAACATACTGATACGCCTCTTCTCGCAAAAAATCATCCGCAGTTTTTCCTGTAGGCAACTCAACCGGCGCAAAGTGCCAATTATCTAATGCTATTTCAATATTGACTCGCTCTGCAATTTTTTCCGTATTTTCAATCGCTTCAGGAACATGACGAAAACGAGACACAATATCTTCTTCAGTATTCATGGAACGATCCACATGTCGCAGGTCTTCCCTATCATGCTGTCCCACTTTCCACCCTTTCCCAATACACACGAGCACATCCTGTGCTTCTGCGTCTTCAATATTCAAATAATGCACGTCGCGCGTCACCACGAGCGGGATACCGGTCTCTTGCGAGAGTTGTATACTCTTTGTGTTCACGTCAAGCATCCCCTCTATCCCCGCGTGATCTTGCAATTCCAAATAAAAATTATTCTGACCAAATATGGTGTTCAATAGTTCCGCTTCTTTTTTTGCGCCATCCACATCCCCAAGTTTCAACAACGTGCCTACGGATCCGTGAATCGATCCTGACAGCGCAATCAGATGATTGCTATACTGTTTCAATATCTCCCTATCAATTCTCGGCACTCCGTCAAAAAAACCTTCCAGATGTCCAATGGATGAGAGCATCATGAGATTGCGATACCCATCATAATTTTCCGCAAGCAACACGAGACGACTTGTTTCTTTATCCAGCTGAAAATCTTTGTCATGTCGTGAGCGCGGAGCGAGATATGCTTCAAAACCAAGAATCGGTTTTATCCCTTCTTTCAAACACGCTTGATAAAACTCAATCGCGCCGTACATCGCACCGGTGTCCGTCAGTGCCAAGGCAGAAAAACCGCGTTCTTTTGCGGTTTTGACGAGTGGCTTGATTTGTGTCAGACCATTCAGGAGTGAATAGTGTGAGTGGACGTGGAGGTGAGTGAATGACATACCGACTGATACAAGATTATGTCTTTGCTGAACGAAGTGTTTCAATCAAGACAATGCCATGCGCAGTGTCAAACGCGCGAGTAAGCAGATCCTCAAAATGTGTAAGCTGTTCACCAGTTAAAGTATGATTATTTGGATTCTTTGTCACGGATTGAAATTTTATCAACAATCTACGCACTGCATGCTCTACTTTTTGATACACTTTCAAATTTGGTTTGGATCCATTTTCTGACGAGGTACTATACGCATCCATTGCTTCTAACAACTCTTCATGTTCTTTTGCAAAAAAAGACTTTCCTAACGCCTCAATGGAACGCAAATCAATGACACTATCTTTCACACCTTTTTCATCTCGCTCGCCAACGGTATACCTTCGAATGAGCGATTCTTCAAAAGGTGTGCTGGGACTGTCTGATAAAATAAAATCAAGATGCCACCCAGTTGACATTTTTATAAAAAATTCTTGGTACTCCTCATCAGACATAGCAGTGATATGAGCCACGACGCGCTCTTTGAGAGCCAACAATAAACGCCCTCTTTCCTGCGACAATGTTTCTGTCGTATGAGAAAATTCCAAATTTGGAAGAGACCCATTGCCAATCCGATCCAGATAACTCACAAGTGCTGGGATTTTGCGTTCTTGAATATAGATGTTTACGTCGTCCATAATTTCTCTGCGCGCGCTGACCTCTGCTCTGTTTTCTTCTTTTCTGTGCAAATAATTTATACCTTTCGCAAAACTCTCAAGACCAGCCAGAACATCGTCCCAACCCAAATCAATGAGTACAGAATTGCCGTTTTTGTCTAGCAAATCCCGTTTCGCACCAAATCGAGCCACTGCGTCTACCACAACGTTTCCTCCTCTTCCTGTCTCACCTTGCAATCGTTCGTCTGACATAAAATTTAGCCTAGATATATCCCCTATAATACCACCTATCAGCAAAGGGTTCAAGCAAACATATGGGAGTGTACTGGCGTTTTTTGAGATGAAAAAACTACCCCTGTGGCAGTCAAAATCCGAGAAAAGTGAACATTCCCTTTGGCACTTTATGACGAGATGCGAGTGTGTAAATATCTTCAAGACGATCAGGAAACTTGTCTAAATACGTGGCAAAAATCATGACAATTTCTTGTGACCGTTGAAGACCTACCGCGACACTTGTCCTGTTTCTGCGAGAGGCGTTGTCTATCGCATCCAATGCTCTTCTTAAATCTTTCATCAGTATTTCAAGATATTCAGGGGTCATATATTCAGGCGACGGTACTGTCTCTTCCGAAGCTCTCATATCATCAAAACCTATTTCACTATCCGGTATTCCGGAACGAAAACGGATTTCTCTAATCTGACGCTCTGGAAATTGAGAGGGATTAAAATCCAAATCTCGCAAATCACGTCCTGTATCCTTTCTAACCATAGCACAAACATTACACATCAAAATCTATGCGATCACTTTTTCTTTCCCTTCCCCTTTTTCTTTTCTACACTCGCGGATAATTTACTTACCACAAACTTCTCCACCACACTCCCAAGCAACCCACTCACGAGTCCCATTTTGCTGGACAGTGAATCCACCTTGCCACGAATAAACTGCACCGCCTCGGTGATCAATTCCAATTTGTCCGTCACATTCTCAATAATTTCATTTGCGTTTTTAAGAACACGCGCAGCTTGATACAAAAGCCAGCAAAGAAAAACTGTGAACCAGAGAATGGAAAGTGAGAGGACGATGTAGAGGAGGTCTTGGGAGGTGTTGAACATACGTTTGAAATTAGAAATTAGAGAATATGAAAAGTATATCATGTTTTTGTGAAAAATTATACACAAACAAAAAAAGGGACAAATAAATCCCAATAAAATAACGTATCCTCCCCCTACGCAGGGGGAGCGGACGACGAAGTCGCCTGAGGGGGTTAGCGTGCGGACGCTTTAAAACATGTATGCTATAAAATCTTCCACGAAACAAACCCCCTCACTCGGCTATGGCCGTAGGCTCCCCCTGCGTAGGGGGAGTATATTAATTCGTTTCAGATTTCAAGTTTCTCTGTCATCCCAAAAACGTACGTATACCTGCTGCGGTGTGGACAAGCGGAGTAACATCTTCTCTACCATCATTGTGTATAATTGACGCAATGCGTGCAGTCTGTTCTATGTGTTGATTGTTAAATTGAATATCAGGGAGCAAGAAATTGATAGCAGGAATAATCTCAATTGGGAAAAATGGAGAGTTGAAATCTGCATACTGTACTGCATCTCTCAAATCATTAAGCACGTGTGGGTACACTTCTTCTATAACACGCATATCTTCATCGGTCAGTGCATTCAGTCCAAGCAACTCTGGAGGAACACCAAGAGAGTAGAGTGATGCCGTGAAGGTGATTGCGCGCGGAAGCGACATCTCGTCCATCTGACGTGAATACCCAAACAATCCAATATGCAATTTTCTTTTCCGTCGTTTTGGAACATACGGTGCCACCGCATGAATGGCTGGGACGAGCGGTTTGAGATCTGCACGATAAGCGTCTACGTATTTGTCCACAATCGCTAACATCCGCGCCTCATCCACTGGAATCGGCTCACCAGTGACTTTTGTACGCAATGTTTCAATCGCTTTTTGCACCACACTCGGGTCATGATCAAATTTGAATGATGACTGAATCGTGAACGTATGCACACTCGGATACCCTTTCATCAATTGTTCTACTGTTTGCGGACGAAGATTACCTCGAAACGGTGCAGACCCAGCACCAAGAATTGGATATATTGGTGTATTGATTTCTTTTGATAACGTGTACAGTCGTGCGAGCGCAATTTTATTGATAAGCACTGCGGGAATGGATCCATAATTGACCGCTGGATCAGAGCGCGCAAGAAATACTCGTTGATACGGGACATCTTTATCTTTGAGATACTCTCGCACCATGTCAGCAGAAGCAAGCATGTGTTCCTTATCTTCAAACAATGGAATAACATTGATCGTCTTTGGAAAAAATTCTCCAATCCACTCTCCGACTGACACATCATGAGACCGAATGGCTCGCCCTTGCTTCCCAGCGACAAAATCCGCGTAATACCGATACACCCGATCCAATGACGCAGATGATGTGGTCATTGGAAGAATCACTTCAATAATAGGCGCGATATCTGCTCCATAAAATAATTTCGCCGCGTCGTATGATCGCGGAATACTTTCCAATGTTTCCAACAAAATTTTCCCTTCTGCTTTTTCCACTTCCGGATTTGGGACACGCAGAGTCAGACGAACATCTTGTCCCAATTTTTTTTCTCGAAAAAAAGACTCATTCTTGGTGAGGAGTTTTTTAACTACAAAATTGTCCACTTCCTTTCCCTCAAAATCCCACATCTGCTCATCACACCCGAGATGTGAGTATGCGTAAAACGCTTCTTGAATTTCGTCTTCTCCTCCTATCAATCCGTTTTCAACAAAAAACGGCTGGAACACATTGTCCGGATGTTGGGTGGACATGGCAGTAGGGACAGCATGGCGCATAGTTATCTCACGTCAGCGCCAAATGTTTTTTGGAGCATCTCCACCACTTTTTTGTGTACCGCATCTACATCCTCGGCTTTCAAGGTCTCCGTATCAGAACGATATGTCAAGCGATACGCCATAGACTTTTTGTCACGCGCAATGTTCTTTCCTTGATATACGTCAAATAATTCCACTTTTTTTACAAGCGAATCTATGTCGTACACCTCACGTACGACATCCGCATCCTGTGTGAGACGATTGACGACAATGGCCACATCTCGTGATGTGGATGGAAACTGCGGTATCGGCATATATGCACTTTGCTGTCGGAGCAAAAGGGCAAGAGTGTCAAGAGTCATCTCTGCTATACCAACACGATAGGGAATGCCCATATTCTCTGCAATTCGTGGATGCAACTCTCCAACAAAACCAATGATCACATCTCCCACAGAGATATGGGCAAAACGACCGTTGTGAGCCAAGTATGAATGCTCTGCTTTTTCCAATCGTGCCGTGAACCCCAAGCGATCAATCACCTGCGTGATAATACTACTCACATCATAGTATGGTACATCTTCTCCTTTTGAGGATAACACAATACTCAACAGCGTATCTTGCTTTGGCAATCGCGCTCCACTATCCCCTTTTTCATATTCCCCTTTTTCTTCTGCATGAAATACCCGTCCAATTTCAAATAACCGAACCGTTTCAAAACGATGCAAATTGGCTTCCACATTCTCCAGCATATTTGGCAACAGATGCCGACGCAAAACCGGTTTGTCCTTGGCTATAGGATTGTCCAATTCCAAAAAAGCAGAGACATCCTCACCCATATTATTGAGTGTCTGCGGTGAAACGAATGAATAGTTGTATACTTCGGTCAAACCGTGCTCATAGGCAAGGTATTCTTTGAGTGTCCGTTCCAACTCCAGAAGGACATTGATGGGCGGTCGTGTGATAGTCATGTGTGGCAGCGCGACCGGAATGTTTTCAAATCCATACATGCGCGCAATCTCTTCTACCACGTCCTCGGCAATAGAAATATCTTTGGTCGCACGCCACGTTGGAATAGTGACCAGCAATACATCACGTTTTTCTTTCACCCCAAACCCAAGCCTCTCCAACGTTTGAACAATTTCTTTTTTTGAAATTTCAATACCAATCTTGTGTGTGACAAAATCCAATGGGAGGGTAATGGGTCCTTGTTCCAGAGAGAACGAGCAAACATCAGAAACACGACTGACTACTTTTGCATTTGGACAACATTGCAATGTTAGTTCAACTGCTCGACGTAGAGCAAGTTCACACAAATTTGGATCAAGACTTTTTTCAAACCGTGCACTAGATTCTGTCCGAATACCCAATGCCGTCGCGGTTCTACGAACGCTTACTGGATCAAAATTTGCTGATTCAAAAATAAGTGTCTTGGTAGACTCAGTCACCCCAGTCTCCTCTCCCCCCATCACCCCAGCAATCGCAATAGGCTTTTCACTGTCAGCAATAACCAACATGTCAGGAGTAAGCTTGTACGTCTTTTCATCCAAAGCAAGAATTGATTCTCCTTTCCTAGCTTTTCTCACCACAATTTCAATGTTTTGAATTTGTTGTTGTTTGTTGTTGTTTGTTGTTGTTTCAAGACGCGAAGCGTCGAAGGAGTGCATTGGTTGCCCCACATCAAACATCACAAAATTTGTAATATCCACAATGTTATTTATCGGTCTCAAGCCCACTGCACGAAGTCTCGCCTGCATCCACTCTGGCGACGGCCCAACGTCAATCCCATCAACAACAACACCCATATATCGCGGACAAAGGGTCGTATCCTCGACTGAAATTTGAAATTTGTCCCGCTCTTGAGACGGGATCCCGCTGAGGCGGTGAAAATTTGAAATCTGGCTTTTTTTTGCTAAAATTCTCGCAGGAGCATATTTCTGCAACGGGACACCAAGTAGCGCAGAAATTTCCCTCGCAATCCCATAATGCCCCCAAAGATCCGGACGGTTGGAAAGCGATTTATTATCTATTTCAAACACGACGTCGTTTAAACCCAGCAACTCACTCAACGGCGTCCCTACTAACACGTCATTCCGACCGAAGCGTAGCGAAGTGGAGGAATCTCGACGCTTTACCATATTACCACGAGATCCCTCGACTCCCTTCGGTCGCTCGGGATGACGTAATACATTTGTAAGATCCAAAATCTCCTTCTCACTTTGTTTTGGAAATAATTCCCCCAGTCCGACTTCCTCACTCGCACAAATCATACCATAACTTTCCACTCCGCGAATCTTCACCTTTTTTAACTCAACCAACTCGCCTTCTCCGTGCCATCGCACTTTTGCGCCTACCGGAGCGAATGCGACAAGCATGCCCTCACGAAGGTTTGAACCCCCACACACTACTTGTACGAAATTTGTTTTTTTTATATCAACAGTGCACACCTGCAATGTGTCCGCGTCAGGATGTTTTTGAACACTCTCAACACGTCCCACGACAATCCCATTGAGCTCACCACCGATACGGTGTATTCCCTCCACCTCCACCGTACTCATGGTCAATTTCAACGCAAGGTCTTCAGGAGTAAGATCATCTGAAATGGTGATGAATTCTGAAAGCCAGTTTTTGCTGATGAGCATACAAGGATATTACGTAATAAAATCAAGATAGCTGTCTTTATTGATGCATTGAAATGATGCGCTCGGATATGCCTTTGACCTGTACTACTATATACCTTGCCAGAGTATTGAGATAAAAATTCTTTCAAAAGCGTGGTCTTTCCTGATTGCCGAGAACCATAAATCACCAAAACCTTGTTTGGCTCCAAGTACTCCTTCATTTTATCAGAATATGAACGAGTAATCATAAAAAATCAATTTGTGATACTTTATGTATACCAAATTATGCAATTTGTGTCAACAAAATATTCAACAAGACTACTTCCCATACGCTTTTCGTATCCTATCCGTCAACACGGTCAGTCCTTTCTCTGCTAAATCGTCTACTTTTGGAACAGGCACGACATTTGGATAATTGCTCTTTGCATCCTCAATAAGATTTGCATCGTCTTCTGATGCCAGCAAAAACAAATCAACAGGAATACCACCTTCTGTGAGTTCTTTATTGACGCGCTGTACAGCGCTCCCTGAATCCGAACCTCCATCAGCAGTCATAATCACAAACCTCCTCATACGCCAATTATGCTTTTTCATTGCCGGTTTTTTATCCCGCGCTATGTCTTCTTCTAATCTTGATTCTTGTATGACTTTTCCCAACATCTGGAGGGCAAGATGGTCAGGTGTACTACTCCCTGCGCCCGAGTCAAGCGCGCGATAGAGCATGACTTGCTCTTTTGGTCCCCATTGATCGGTGAGAGGCAAGACAATTTCTGTTTTTTTTCCAAACACGGTGACGCAGATTTTTACCGGCATGGGCGCTTTGAGCTTTTTCATTTTTTTCTTTACCTGTAGCACGGCAGTCATACACGAGTCCACAATCAAAAATACCATATCCCGTTGCGCGTCCGCCTTTTTTACTCCACCAATGGTCTCATTCATACTCCCGCTCATATCCGCCCCGATATATACTTCATACCCGCCAAACCATTGTTCTTCCTCTATTTCTGTCTGTTCTTTGGTACCAATGTGAGGATCTGTTTCTCCGGCAAGGACTTCAATAAAGCCACTCACCAACTCATCCTCATCCACATCATCCATCTCACTCATGGCGACAGGCGACACATCCTGTATACTCTCGCGAAAATTGGCGCGCACCAATGTACGCCACTGTCGCGCGCCCTGCTCCAAAACGCGCGCATGTTTTTTGCGCAACGAATCAATCTTACCAAGTGTCTGCACAGCCTGCTCACGCGTACAGCCGGCTTCTTTTGCGTATGCTATCACTGGATCATTTCTTTCTTCCTCTTCTTTTTTTTCTCTTTCCTTCATTTTTTTATCCAGCTGTTCCATACTCATCAACTCCGCCTCTTGTTCACCATAATCCCCTTCACCCAATTCCTCTTGTTGCTCGTCTTGATCCACATTTGGATCTCCCACAGGAGTCGCGTCAAGTCGAAGCCATTCTTCTTTTTCATCATCCCAGCCCCATGCCCAGCCATGACGATTGCCATCAAGCAAAAGCGCCTCGCCGTGTGGAGACTTGGTTTGCACGGAATGCCCCTTGATAAACCGACTATGCACTCCCACTTTTTGAAGCAACCGAGCAAGGATCGTGTTTGCCTCATCGCATTTGGCTTTTTTTTGTTCCCATATTTTTGAAAAATACTGTGTTGGGTCTGCTTTATATATTTCTTCCCATTGCATATCCGTGTCGTATTCCAAATGTTTGTGAATATACAACGCAAGGCGACGAAGTTTTACTCCTTGCGACAATGTTGCTCCCATCAATTCATTGGCAAATTGCAACAACTCTTCCGGAAATTGATCAGAGACATCCGGAACATCTTCTTTTGGCGGTTCTGGAATGATGACATCCTCTGACGGCGCGATAGGGATAGAAAAAGAAAAAGACTCGTCCGCGTCATGGACGCGGAGTGTTGGAATGCCCTCTTGATCATGAACAAGCTCCCACTCGTCCGGCTCTTTGGCTTCCCACACAACCTGCACGCGATCCATTCCCCACCCATGCGGGAGTTTGACCGAGCCACGCCCTTCCACTTTTGAACGGTAAATGCGTGTTTTGTCTGTATTAAGTTCTTGCTCTGGTACATCATACCATTGTCTTTGGGATTGCTTCCATGTGATAGTGTTAGGATCAAACTCATCAAACACGGTATCCGTATAATATCCACCAAAAAATGGAGCAACCGTGGCAATGGCATGATCCGGAATTCCTTCGCCCTCTTGGGTTGGCGCGCGATGAACCGTATATTCTTCTTCCTCTTTTTCTCCTGTAATATCTGTCAACGGTCTATCTTTGTTCTCTGGTGATAGAGAAGACATATCTTTGGCGCGCAAAAACTGGATGCGTGGCAGAATTATTGCCTCTACATAATTGGTTTTGGTGGAAAAATCAATTTCAGGATCCGCGAGAGAGGAAAAGATATTGATGGTTTCATTTTTTGAAATGGAAACACCTTGCAATCCTCTCAAAATATTTTGGATAATGGGAGAGACCGAGAGTGTCGCAGGATCCACGGTCGGATCGCGCAACAATGTACGCATGCCATGATAAAACTCCACCACACTCGGCAGATCGCTTTTGTCAATGAGAGTGTCTTTCCCTAAAAGAAACCCTTCGATAAGTGAACGAATTTCGTTCGGCACGCGGGCTTTCCATTCTTTGTAGGACTGAAGCTGTTTTATTGTATGCAAAAAATCAAGAGGGCTATCTTCCTGCTTTTCTATTTTTTGATCTGTTCGTTCAGGCATATATGCTTCATCATTGCGCGAGAGCGCGAGACGGAGAGCCAGATTGTCATCATGATTCGTCCGATGATCATTGTCTACATTCGCAGAGCCACCATTGTCACGATTGCCACCATTCAGACCAGAGCGAAAGCCGTCGTCGCGCTCTCATGAAATTGACCAAATGCAAAAAAGCAAACGAATCGCGATGAATACATCTTCCGACACCTTTTCATTTACCAATATTTCTTCGTCAATTTCACCGCAAATAACATCGTGCTTGATGAGAGTACTCGCGCGAA
>Ga0066639_10001910_pt1 | contig 18320 bp, 22 predicted proteins | sample CryGeyCG2114_010_2_FD_59504 | JGI IMG/M metagenome (GOLD analysis project Ga0066639, IMG submission 59504) | Groundwater microbial communities from aquifer - Crystal Geyser CG10_big_fil_rev_8/21/14_0.10 | ecosystem: Environmental > Aquatic > Deep subsurface > Groundwater | place: USA: Utah...
TTATGATGAAACTCTCACAGAAAGGAGGACAACCGTTCTCTATCTAGGGATCCAGTGCATAGGTTTGCAAATGAGCTCTGCATGGCCTACAATTACTTCATGAAAGAGGTCGAATTTCAAGAGTCATGGAATAAAAAAAGAATACTTATAGCATCCATTTTTATCATTATACTAATTGGTATAGGACTTGAGCTAAAAGGGAGTATAATATCAAATTTATTGAGTAATAAAAATTCACATTCCTCCTCAGCCTCAGTTAAAGGATTAACAATATATGAGACTCCAAATAAAAGTGAATCTGTTCCAGATATTGGTTCGGCAATTCAGCAAAAAATAGAATCTATAAAACAGGATGCTGAAAACGTCAATATTTCAGAAATTGCTACATCATCACCCCAGGTGCAAAAAATCATAAATGATATAAAGAATTTACAGAATTTACCAAGCAATCAACTGAAAGATGTATGTCTAAATATTTGTAAGGGATTGTAGGGATGGAAGAAAAAATTTCCAGCATAAAATATAAATTTAGCAGATTCTTGCGTATTTTGGGACCAGGACTTATTACAGGAGCAGCTGATGATGATCCATCCGGTATTGCAACTTATTCTCAAACCGGTGCTCAATTTGGCTATAGTCAGCTTTGGATGGTAATTTTTATGTATCCCCTCATGACAGCCATCCAGGAGGCATGCGCTCGCATAGGAGCCGTAACCGGCAAGGGGATAGCAGCAGTTGTTAGGGATAATTATAATAAAAAGATTTTATACGGAGTTGTCTTTTTAGTCGTTATCGCAAATACGATTAATATCGGAGCAGATATTGGAGCTATGGCTTCTGCAATAAATCTTATTATTCCATTCCCTTTTGCATTTTTTGCTTTATTTTTTACTGCATTTGTATTGATACTTGAGATTTTTACATCGTATCCAAAATACGCAAAAATATTAAAGTGGCTATCTCTAGCTCTCCTTGCTTATCCGATTACCGCACTTATTGTCGGATTAAACTGGGGAGAGGTTATAAGGGCAACTTTTATACCTCACATTGAATTAAATTTTGGCTTCTTTTTTATATTAACCGGTGTTTTAGGCACAACTATCTCGCCTTATATGTTTTTCTGGCAGGCATCAGAAGAAGTTGAGGAAGAAATTGCACAAAACCGTATGCTAAAAGGAATTCCAAGAATAAGCAAGAGATTTCTTCAAAATTTAAGAATAGATAATGCGATTGGAATGTTGTTTTCAGAAATCATAACGTGGTTTATTATTGTCGCAACTGCCTCGGTGTTAAACAAGCATGGGATTACGAATATTACATCAGCCACGGAAGCGGCTAAAGCTTTGGAGCCTCTTGTTTCTACTTTTCCTCATTCAGGTTTCTTGGCAAAAACTCTTTTTGCCTCAGGTGTAGTTGGAATAGGGCTTTTGTCGGTATCCGTACTTGCAGGGTCTGCTTCTTATGCTCTTTCAGAGGCTTTTAAATGGAAAGAAGGATTACATCTCAAATTAAAACAAGCCCACGGATTCTACGGAATCATAATTATTGCTACATTAATAGGATTATTTATAAATTTTATCGGTATAGATCCTATTAAAGCACTGGTTTTTGCTGCAGTTTTTAACGGAGTCTCGGCGGTTCCGCTTATTTTTTTAATAGGGAAAATCGCCGGTAACAAAGATATTATGGGGGAATATCACAGCGGGTGGTTTTCAAGAACCTTGGTTTGGACTACATTCATTGTTATGCTATTATCTGCAGTTATTATGTTTGCAGTAATAAATAGAGGTTAATTATGGAAGAATTGAAAGACAGAGTTAAAAATCTTCTTACAAGGTTAAATCTAGAAGAGAAAGCAAAACAGATAAGAAATCTTGAAGCAGAAAGTACTAGGCCTTCTTTTTGGCAGGATCATGAAACTGCGGCCTCAAAAATGAAAGAACTATCAACGCTTCAAAAAGAGGTTGAAAATGCAGAAGAAATACAGGAGTTAATTTTGGATGGTAATTATAAGGAGGCAGAAAAATTATTAAATCGTCTTGAAGTTCTCCTTTATCTATCTAATTCATATGATGAAAACAATGCGATTGTTTCTATTCATGCAGGGCAAGGAGGCGTTGAGGCCATGGATTTTGTCCAGATGCTTTACAGAATGTATACAAGATATTTTGAGAGAAAAGAATGGAAAGCTGAGATAATTGAAGAAACGCCGGGAGAAGAAGCAGGAATTAAGAGTATAGTAATTTCTGTCGGTGGTAGATATGCTTATGGTTATTTAAAAGGGGAATCCGGAGTACATCGTTTGGTAAGATTATCTCCCTTTAATGCAGATAATCTAAGACATACATCTTTTGCTTTAGTTGAAGTATTGCCCGATATCGGAGAAGATAGCGAGATTATAATCAAAGAAGATGATCTTGATTGGGATTTTTACCGATCAAGCAGTAAGGGTGGGCAAAATGTACAAAAAGTATCAACTGCAGTAAGATTAAAACATAAACCAACAGGTATAATCGTGACAGCACAAGCCCAGCGTTATCAAGGGCAAAATCGTGAATATGCCCTTAAGATGCTTCGTGCTAAACTCTGGATTCTAAAAGAGGAAGAAAGAAAAAAAGAAGAGCAACGATTGAAAGGCGGATACAAAACCCCGGGTTGGGGTAATCAAATCCGCTCTTATGTCTTACATCCATACCATATGGTAAAAGATTTACGAACTGGTGTCGAAACCTCAAATACGGATGCAGTTCTTGACGGTGATTTGGATGTATTTGTTGATGAAGAGTTACGAAGGCTTTAGGATTTGCTAAATAGAGGAAAATGTGCTTTACTTTAAGAGAGGAAATATTTAAAAATGGAAGAAGAAAAAAAGAATTTAGAAAATCAGACAAAAGAGCCTCCTATTGTGCATGACTTTGAGAAGAGTCAAAGTTTTTCTTTTACTCCCAAATTATTTATTATTTTAATTGTTGTTCTTATTGTTGGTATCGGTAGCGGATATTTACTTTCAAGACAGGGTAATAGTATTGGGAATGTTACTATTGGCGGTTCCTCTGAAAACTCCTCAAAAGTTTCAAAAGGAACAGTTGTAGGCTCAGACGACACAAAAACATTTAAAGATACAGTTGAGGGAATTTTGAAAGAGGGTGGGATTGATGGAGAAGGAGTTTTTCATTTGGTAAGACCGGGGGGAGACAGTCAGAATGTTTACATGACGTCATCTATAATTGATTTATCAAAATTTATTGATAAAAAAATCAAAGTTTGGGGACAAACCCAGAAAGCCCAGCATGCAGGTTGGCTAATGGATGTTGGAAGAGTCGAAGTTATTCAGTGATCCTTCTTCGTATTGTTTTATTTTGGTGTTGGAAGGATCTTATTTAAGTGTTCAATTATGATAAAACTTGATAAGGTTTCCAAAAAATTTGGCACTGGAGTCTTTGTTTTATCTAATGTCAGTCTTAATGTTGAAAAGAAAGAATTCGTTTTTTTGGTAGGTCCGACCGGGAGTGGTAAAACAACAATTTTTAGGCTTTTAACACGGGAGCTTCTTCCAACGGAAGGAATGATAATAGTTAATGATTGGAATATTGCAAAACTTCCAAAACATAAAATCCCCCACCTTAGGAAAAAAGTAGGCGTGGTATTTCAGGATTTAAAATTATTACTTGACAGAACTGTTTTTGAAAATATTTCATTACCGCTTGAAATTGTCGGAAAAAAAGAAGAAGAGATTAAAAACAAAGTTAAAGAAGTTCTTTCTCAAGTAGGACTAATTGAGCATAAAGATAAGTTTCCCATTCAACTCTCAGGCGGAGAGATGCAAAGAGCTGCAATTGCTAGGGCTCTAGTTTTGTCTCCAGAAATATTATTGGCAGATGAGCCCACGGGAAACTTAGATATGGCAACTTCATGGGAGATTGTCAAGCTCCTGTCTGATATAAATGAGAGGGGAACAACTATTATTATGGCAACGCATAATGTTGATATTGTGAATAAGCTCTCAAAAAGGGTAATAAAACTTGAAAAAGGACGCTTAATAAGAGATGACCTGCCTGCCGGCGAGGCAGGTAAAAATAAATCTGATGTAAAGACCGAAAATAAAGCAGAAAATAAATCTGAGGAAAAAAAATGAAATTTTTCAAAACGACCACACACAATATCAGACGTTCTCCATATCAAGCTTTTGCTGCAGTTTTGATAATGATGTTGACATTTCTGACAGTTTCTTTTTTTACTTTTCTTGTTACCGGATCCTCCAGAATAATAAATTTCTTTGAATCAAAACCTCAGGTTACAGCATTTTTTCATAATGAAGCAAAACAAAAAGAAATGGACGCATTACAAAAAAAAATTAAAGACACCGGAAAGGTTGCTTCTATAAAATTTGTATCCAAAAAAGATGCTCTTAATATATATAAACAGCAAAATAAAGACGATCCGCTACTTCTTGATTTAGTTACGGCAGATATTTTACCTGCATCAATAGAAGTGTCTACGATAAAAATTCAAGATTTGGGAAGTATATCTGAAATGTTGAAAAAATCACCCGAAGTCTCAGAAGTTATTTATCAGAAAGATATTGTCTCTACGCTTACTTCATGGACAAATGCATTGCGAAAAATAGGCATAGGATTAACAATTGTTCTTTCTCTAGTTTCATTTTTTATAGTTCTTACCATCATAGGAATTAAAATTTCACAAAAAAAAGAAGATATCGAAATAATGCGCTTAATCGGTGCAACAAGTTGGTATATCAGATGGCCGTTTATTTTTGAAGGAGTGTTTTATGGCTTAATAGGCGCTTTATTAGGCTGGGGAATTGCTTCTTTGTCGCTTCTTTATGCAACTCCAATGTTATCATCTTTTCTTAAAGGAATTCCTCTTCTTCCGGTTCCTTTTATTTTCTACATGGAAGTATTAGCGGGAGAACTTGTTTTGGCCGCAATAATTGGGGCGCTTGCAAGTTATCTAGCAGTTCTTAGATATCTTAAGTAAATATGACTTATGACAATAAAAGAACAATACTTCAAAAAATTTTACTTATCATCTTTTTCTTCTCATTAATTATTTTTTTTGACAAAAAATTAATTAATGCTCAAACCCCAACCCCCACTACAGTTCCTGATAACTCGCAGGCAGTAAAAGATTTACAAAATCAAATTAATGATCTTCAGGGTAAAATTTCAGATCTTCAAAAGCAAAAAAAGACACTTTCCTCACAGATTGCAGTGATGGAGAGTCAAATTAAGATAACACAACTTAGAATCGAATCAACAAAAGGAGAAATCACGAATTTAACTCTAGATATTGATACAGCAACAAAAAAAATTTCAGTTCTTGAGGATTCATTAACAAAATTTACTGGAGTATTAATAAATAGAATTGTGGCGACATACGAAGTAGGAAGAATTCAGGCGTTTCATGTGCTTTTTTCTTCAAATAATGTTTCAAATTTTTTTTCAAGACTTAATTATTTAAAAATTGCCCAGGAGCACGATAAAAAACTAATATATGACACAACTCAAGCAAAAAATGACTATATAAATCAAAAGTCGATTTATGAAGATAAGAAAAAACAGGTAGAACTACTTAAAGCAAAACTTGAAGATTATACAAAACAACTTGATCAGGAAAAGCAAGCAAAACAAAGACTTCTTGCAGAAACTCAAGGAAGCGAAACAAATTATCAAACCTTACTTTCTCGGGCTATTGCACAGCTTGAGGGATTTCGAAGATTTGTAACAAGCCAGGGGGGAGCATCTATTCTTTCAAACCAAACCACATGTGATGATTGGGGATGTTATTATAATCAAAGAGATAGCCAGTGGGGAAATACAGCATTAAACAATACAAAATACACTCTGGCATCAGACGGTTGTCTTGTTACGGCTATGGCAATGGTTTATACTCACATTGGTCGTAGAAATGTGAATCCATTAACAATTAATTCAAATCCTTTAAATTTTGCGTCTTATTACCCGGCATATCTTAATAAAACAATAATTGCAGATGGAATGACGACAAGCAGAATCTACGCAACAATAGATGGTGAACTTAGTGGCGGTAAGCCGGTAATTATTGGAATCGGAGCAGGTCCTGATCATTTCGTAGTTTTTATAAGTGGTTCCAACGGAAATTATAAAATGAATGATCCATTTGTTCCAAATGGTCATAATGTGAATTTCACAGACTATTATTCAATATCTAGTATAAAATCAATAGAGCAGGTCTCATACTAAAATTCATTTTATTTAAATCAATGAACAATAGTAAGGTTTTAAGTTTTTTGATTTTCTTTTTGATTCTTGGCTTTTTTATAGTTTTGCCTCCAAAAACATTTTCCAGCACAAATCTGACAATTAATGAATTTTTAGCACATCCCAGCTCCGGCAATAAGGAATGGGTAGAGTTTTATAATCCTGATCATATTGATCTTTCTGAATATTTCGTAGATGATGATAATTCATTTGATGAAAAACCTGAATATGGAAGTTCTAAAAAAAAATTAAGCTCAGTTTCAATTGATATTTCTAATTCAGATTTTCCTTTTATAACACTATCGTCAAGCATGTTTAATAACACGTGCGATTCTACATGTGATTATATAACTCTATTTTCTCCAGACGGTTCATTGATTGACCAATTTCAGTATACTAATGAACAAATTCAAGAAAAAGGAAGTTCTATTGGTCGATATCCTGATGGATCAAATAATTGGATAGTTTTTGCAAATTTAACAAAAGGCTTGACCAATAATAGCTCATCTCCGATACCTTCTGATACTCCAGTTCCAACTAAGACGCCAACTCCAATCAAGACACCAACAAAAGCGCCAACAGCAAAAAGTACAAAAGCCTCTCCCACTTCGTTTACGAAGTCTGCCTCTTCACCTGCGACCTCACAAGTACAAAAAACAGTGTCAAATAGCAGTAAATCAGTGCTTGGAGATAAGAATCAGCCAACGATTAATTTAATTGATGAAAAATATACTTCAACACCGACGCCAACCTTAAAGAGCAGCGAGAAGACGCGGGATGTAAAGACATTAGGTGCATCGCAAAATAATCTTCCAAAGATCTTGATTGGCGCCGGAGTTATTTTTGTCATATTGTGTGGTATACTATTTGGCCGTTCATTTAGGAAAAGAATATCGGTTGAAAAGAATGAATGACATATCAATAAAAGTTTTTGTTACAAATAAATTTGAGGAAACTCAAAAATTAAGTGAAGATTTTGCCAAAAAACTAGGAAATTATAACATTATTGCCCTTTACGGAGATTTAGGCAGTGGTAAGACGACATTTGTACAGGGTTTGGCCAAGGGATTAGGTATTACTAGAAGAATAATTTCTCCGACATTTATTATACTTAGATCGTACAAGCTTAAATCCCAAATCCCAAATCTCAAATCCCAAAAAGTAAAATTTTTCTATCATGTAGACCTTTACCGCATTAAAGATGAGAATGATATTGAAGGGCTGGGAATTGATGAAATTATTAGGAATAAAGAAAATATCGTTGTGATTGAATGGGCGGAAAAAATTAGTAATATTTTGCCTCCAAATAGATGGGATATAAAATTTGAACATTTGAAAGATGATAAGAGGAAAATAACTATTAGTAAATTAATCTAATTGACCTAATTAACCTAATTTCTAAACAAATATGGAAGCAGAGATTGCAAAAGCTGTTAAAATTTTAAATGGAGGAGGAATAGTTATTTTCCCGACAGATACTGCTTTTGGGATTGGTTGTCGGATAGACAACTTAGAATCAGTAAAAAAACTATTTAGAATTAGAAAAAGACCTGAGCTACAGCCGGTTTTGGTTTTAGTTAATAGTATCGAAATGGCTCAAAATTATTTAATGCCACTTGATTTAAGAGTAAAAAAATTAATGGAGAAGTATTGGCTCGGAGCATTAACGATAGTTTATAATTGCCAAATAGCAAAAGTACCCACTCTTGTAATAGGCGGCGGAAAAACACTTGGAATAAGGATGCCAAATCATTCTTTAATTTTAGAGCTAATTAAGGAAGTAGGCGTTCCGATCTTAGGGCCTTCAGCTAATTTTCATGGAGGAAAAACTCCTTACAAATTTGAAGATTTAAATCCAGAGTTGGTAAAATCAATAGATTACGTTATTCCGGGGCAGACAAATAATTTTGGCACTCCTTCAACAGTAGTTGATTGTTCTGTAAGTCCCTGGAAAATATTACGACAAGGAACAGTAAAGCTAAAAATTTAGAATTATGATTTAAGAATTATGAATACGTTAATTATTAACACTTTCAGTAATAAAGAAATAATAGTCGGATTGAAGATTGATCAAAAAAAATATCTGTCCAAGAAAAAAATTGGATTGCAAAAAGCACAGGCTGTTTTACCTATGATTGAAAAAATTCTTCAACAAAATTCTATAAGTTTAAAAGATATAAATCAAATTAGAGTAAATACAGGACCGGGCTCTTTTACCGGTCTTAGAGTCGGAATATCAATTGCCAATACTTTGGGATTTTTTCTTAGAATTCCGGTAAACGGAAAGAAAATTGGGAAATTGGCACAGCCTCAATATAAATGATATACTTACAGAAAGAATGAAAGAATTTCTAACGCATTTTTTCATACCCCGAAAATCTAATAATTATAGAGCAAAATTGCTTCATCATAATGTTTTACTTGCCTTTATTGCATTTTTTATCTTAGGATCGATACTTTTTGAAAATATAAAAATTAATTTCCCGTCTGTATTGGGTATCTCAACCAATATAACTTCTGAACAATTAATTGCACTTGTCAATCAAAAAAGAGAAGAAAACGGACTTTCTGCTTTGTCAATAAGTTCAGAGCTTTCTACTGCTGCACAGAATAAAGCAAAAGATATGTTTACCAAAAATTATTGGGCCCATAACTCCCCAGACGGAAAAACACCTTGGGTTTTCTTCAAAGACGCAAATTATAATTACGTATATGCCGGAGAAAATCTGGCAAGAGGATTTAATACCAGTGAGGAAGTAACTAATACCTGGATGGCAAGTCCGGATCACAGAGCAAATATGTTATCACAAAACTATACCGAAGTGGGGTTTGCCGTAGAGACAGGGAAATTAAATGGCGAAGATACAGTTTTGGTGGTTGAAGAATTAGGAAGTAGAGCTATTGCAGCCGTTCCCCCGCAGAAAATAGCTGAAAAAACCGTACAAACCTCTGCGACAAAAGAATTAGCTGTTAATATCGAAAATTTAGAGACACCCAGAGTATTACCATCTGAGATAAAAAAACAACCCTTTATTAACAGTCTGTCTCTTACCTCAAATATCAACAATTTAATACTGATGTTATTTATTTTTGCTCTTTTTGTCGATATGATAATAGTAGAGAGGAAGAAGATCGTTCGTTTTGTGGGGCATAATACCGATCACATATTTTACCTTATTTCAGTTTTGCTTATTTTGGTGGTTTTAGGCAAAGGAGTAATACTTTGATGATCAGAAAAAACAGACATATTGAATATTATTTAGCTCTTTCAATTATACTTGCTTCGGGTTTGTTCCTTGTAATTATTTCAGCACCGAATAAAAACCTTCAGATGCTAATCGTACTTTTGACTACCCTTTTTTATGCAATTTTTGGAATTTTTCATCACATAATTAATCATGATTTAAATGGTAAAATAGTACTGGAATATCTTATTATTGCAGGTTTTGGAATGGCAGCAGTTTTTTTCCTTTTAAAAGGAGGACTTGGTTTATGAAAGGAATAATTTTAGCAGGCGGACTAGCAACCAGACTTAGGCCAATTACATTGGTCACAAACAAACACTTACTTCCAATTTATAATAAACCGATGATTTATTATCCACTTGAGGCTATGCAGAAATCTGGAATAAAGGATGTGCTAATAGTAACAGGACCCGAACATGCAGGGGCGTTTCTGAATCTTCTAAAAAGTGGAGATCAATTCGGGCTTAAACTTCATTACGAAATTCAACAAGAAGCAGGAGGAATTTCTCAAGGTATTGCGCTTTCTGAAAGTTTTGCCGATCAACAGAAAATTCTTGTTATCTTGGGGGATAATATTTTTACATATAATCTAAAAAGTAATGCAGAAAAATTTGAAAAAAAGAACAATGGAGCAGTGGTTTTTGCAATCAAAATGCCGACTGAATCAAAACAATATGGAGTAGTTGAGCTAGATAAAAATAATATTGTTTTATCTATTGAAGAAAAACCAGAAATTCCAAAATCAAATCTTGCTCAGACAGGAATATACATGTATGACAATCGGGTGTTTGATTTTATCAGAAAATTAGAACCTTCAAAACGAGGAGAACTTGAGGTTACAGACCTTAATAATTTTTATGTAAAAGAGAGGACAATGGAGTGCGAGATTATTGATTGGTGGGTTGACGCAGGTACATCGTACGACGAGCTCCTAAGGGCAAATAATTTAGTCGCAGACAAAGTAAAAAACAACGAACTTAAATGAAATCATGGGTAAAGCAACAACCAATATTATTTACTCCCAAAAATTCTTTGATGTAGAAGAAAGAAATTTTCTTTTACCCCACGGAATAAATAAAAAATACAGCATTGTTCACAGAAGACCGATCTCAGTAATTTTTCCTCTTGAAGATGATAAAAATCTTTATCTTATCTTACAATATAGACATCTTTTCGGCAAAAGAATCCTAGAGGCGCCCGCCGGTCATATTGATAATGGAGAAACTTCTCTTGACGGAGCAAAAAGAGAATTAAGAGAAGAGACAGGATTGGAAGCTCGTAGTTGGAAGAAAATTATAGAATACGATTCATCGGGAAGTGTTATAGAATCACATGTTTCGATTTTTTTAGCCAGAAATCTTAAAAGAGGAACCGCCCTTCCTGAAGATTATGAAGATATAAAACTAATAAAAATTTCCCTTGAAGAAGCAGTAAAAAAGGTTATGTCGGGAGAAATATCAACATCCTCTACTATTATTGGACTTCTCTTACTTGATAAAGCGTATAAAGAAAATAAATTATGAAAATACTTGTAACAGGTGGAGCAGGATTTATCGGAACAAATTTTATTCTTTACTGGATGAAGAAATATTCAGAAGATAAAATAGTTAATCTTGATAAATTAACTTATGCGGGGAATTTGGAGAATTTAAAAGAAATTGTAGAAAGCCCCAATTATAAATTTATTCATGGAGATATTTGTGATGCAAAAATAGTAGAACAATTAATGGAGGGAGTTGATACCGTCGTTAATTTTGCCGCAGAAAGTCATGTTGACAGATCAATTATCGAGCCCACCCCCTTTGTGATGACCAATGTTGTTGGTACTCAAATTCTTTTAGATCAGGCTGTAAAAAGTAAAGTAAAAAGATTTCATCATATTTCAACAGATGAGGTTTATGGAAGCCTTAATCTTGAAGATTCGGATAAATTTAATGAACGAACAAATTATAATCCCAGAAGTCCTTATTCAGCCAGTAAAGCTGCTTCTGATCATTTAGTTCGATCTTATTTTATAACCTATAATTTACCTATTACGATTTCCAACTGTTCTAATAATTTCGGATCGTATCAATTTCCTGAAAAATTAATTCCCTTGGCGATTACAAATATTTTAGAAAATAAAAAAGTTCCTGTTTACGGAGACGGACTTTACGTTCGGGATTGGCTTTATGTTGAAGATCATTGTAGGGCAATCGAAACAATTTTGCAAAAAGGAAAAATTGGTGAAACCTATTGTGTCGGGGGTTTAACAGAGGATATTAATAATTTATCAATAATTAAAAAAATAATAAAAATTCTTAATACAAACGAAGACATAATAGAGTTTGTAAAAGACAGACCCGGTCATGACAGAAGATATGCAATTGATTGGTCAAAAATTAAAAACGAATTAGGATGGGAACCTCTTCATAGTTTTAATGAATGGCTTGGAAAAACTGTTGATTGGTATAGAGAAAATCAGGATTGGTGGAAAAGAGTTAAAAGCGGTGATTATCAGAAATATTATAAAAGACAGTATGGAAAGATATGAAGATTTTAGGAACTGGATTATCAGGGTTAATCGGCTCAAGAATTATTGATTTATTAAAAAATAGATATGAATTTGAAAATCTAAGTACCAGTACTGGATTTGATATTACTCAGAAACAGGTAGTTGAAAGAAAAATTGTTTCCTCAGATGCTTCTATAATTTTGCATCTTGCTTCAAAAACAGACGTTGATGGGTGCGAAAAAGATAAAAAGGAAGAGATAAATAGTGTTGCCTGGAGAGTTAATGTTGAAGGAACGAGAAATATTGTTCAGGCTTGCAAGAAGAGCGGAAAAAAAATAGTCTATTTTTCTACAGACCTTGTTTTTGACGGAAAAAAAGAAGAGCCATATACTGAAGAAGATAAACCAGATCCCATAAATTGGTATGCCAAGACAAAATTCGAAGGAGAAAAAATTATAGAAGAATCTGGGATTCCTTATCTTATTTTAAGAATATCGTATCCCTACAGGGCAAAATTTGAGAAAAAATCAGATTTCGTAAGAACAATTTTAAAAAGATTAAAAGAAAAACAATCAATAAATGCGATTTACGATCATATTGTGACCCCTACTTTTATCGATGATATTGCAGAGGCGCTAAATGTTCTTATTACAAATAATAATGATGGATTATTTCATGTTGTCGGAGACCAATATATAACCCCGTATGATGCTGTTTTACTTATAGCAGATTTATTTGACTACGATAAATCTATGATTCAAAAAACTACCAGGGCGGAATATTTTAAAAATAAAGCCCCAAGGCCTTTCCATCTTGCTCTCAAAAATGATAAAATAGAAAAATTAGGAATAAAAATGAAAACATTTGAACAGGGTCTTTTCGAAATACAAAATCAGATTAAAGAATTATGACTATAACATTTATCGGCCATGGATATGTAGGCTTAGTGACTGCTTCAATTTTTGCAGATTTGGGTAATACTGTTTGGGTTATCGGTCATACACGAGAAAAAATAGAGAATCTAAATAAAGGAATTCTGCCGATTTATGAACCGGGACTTGAAGAGATTGTAAAAAGAAACATAAAAGCAAAGAGATTATTTTTTAGGCTTGAGTGTAAACCTGCAATTGCTGATTCTGAAGTAGTTTTTATAGCAGTTGGTACGCCGCCAAATAAAACAGGAGATGCAGAGCTTTTAGGTGTTTTTGATGTAGCTGAAAATATAGGAAAAAATTTAAAAAAGGGGTATACAGTTGTTGCGACGAAAAGTACGGTTCCTGTTGGAACCAACAAGAGAATTAAGCAGTTGATAGAAGAAGTAAAACCTAAAGATGCAGAATTTGACATAGTTTCAGTACCTGAATTTCTTAGAGAAGGTACGGCAATTCAGGATACGTTAAATCCCGATAGAATTGTCATCGGAAGCGAGAATAAAAAAGCGGAAAAAATTCTTATAGAACTTCATAAACCTATTAATGGAGAGATTGTGCTTACTAATCTTGAGACGGCTGAGCTTATAAAATATGCTTCAAATTCTTTCTTGGCCACGAAAATTTCTTTTGCAAATGCTATAGCTAAATTATCAGAACTTGCCGGAGCAGATGGTCTTAAAGTACTTGAGGGAATCGGTATCGATAAGAGAATAGGGAAAGAATTTCTTGCTCCAGGACCAGGGTATGGTGGTAGTTGTTTTCCAAAAGATGTGAAGGCGCTTATCGCTATTTCTAAAAACTATGATTACAATTTTGCGCTACTGGATGAAGTAGAGAAAATAAACAGCCAGGCAAGACGTGATATAGTAAAAAAAGCTAGAAGGCTATTGGGTGATCTTCGCGGTAAAACGGTTGGGATATTGGGTTTGTCTTTTAAGCCCGATACCGATGATATGAGAGATGCTCAATCGTTGGATATAATAGAGCTGCTTAGACAGGATCGGACAGAAATTAAAGTTTTTGATCCTCAAGCCATGGAAGTTGCCAAGAAGCTATTGGAGAATAAAGTTAAATTCTGTAGTAATGCATACGAAACAGCAAAAGGAGCAGACGTTCTTATTGTAATTACCGATTGGAATGAATTTAAGGAGATAGATTTTAAGCGAATAAAAAAAGATATGAAAAGTCCTATTATTATTGATGGTAGAAATATTTATAATCCTCAAAAACTAAAGAATCTTGGATTTACTTATGTTGGTGTGGGTCGATGAAAAAAATTTTTATAACAGGGGCTTCAGGTTTTGCAGGAAGTTTTTTAGCTGAATATTTAACTTCAAAAAAAGATATAGTAGTTTCAGGAACATATCTATTTGAAAATAGCCTTATAAACCTCGAGCATATTAAAAATAAAATAAATCTTGTTCACTTAGATCTAATTGATGGAGAAAAAGTTACAGCGGTAGTAGCGAGTCTTAAGCCGGATTTTATTTATCATCTTGCTGCTCTTACTTCTCCTAAAGAAAGCTACAATGATCCTAGTGAAACTATGATCATCAACATAAAGGCACAAATTAATTTATTGGAAGCAGTTAAAAAGGCTAAGCTTAAGGATACGCGAATACTAGTAGTTTCCTCCGGCGAAATTTATGGCGCAGTTAGCAAAAAAGATTTACCCATCAATGAAAATACTGTGTTAAAACCAACTAGTCCATATTCTGTATCAAAGATAACTCAGGATTTTTTGGGACTGCAGTATCATTTATCTTATAAACTTAAAATAATTAGAGTAAGGCCTTTTAACCATATCGGTCCAAGACAATCGCCTGCTTTTGTGGTTTCTGCTTTTGCTAAAAAAATTGCAGAAATTGAAAAAAACAAAAGGGAACCAGTATTATCAGTCGGAAATTTAGAAAGTGCACGCGATTTTACCGATGTCAGAGACATGATAAAAGCATATGTTTTGGCAGTTGAAAAAGGTAAAGAAGGAGAAGTTTATAATTTAGGATCCGGCAGATCTTATAAAATTTCTGAAATCTTAGATAAACTGTTTTCATTGTCTAATGTAAAGATTAAGATTGAAATAGATAAAAATTTATTAAGACCAACTGATATTCCAGATCTTGTATGTGATGGAGCAAAATTTACAAAATTTACAAATTGGAAACCAAAAATTCCAATAGATGTTACACTAAAAGATACTCTGGATTATTGGAGAAATATAATTTAAAATTAATGATATGGCAAAGAAAGCTTTAATAACCGGCATAACAGGACAAGACGGATCTTATCTGGCAGAATTTCTACTTACAAAGGGTTATAAGGTGTACGGTTTAACCCGAAGGACAAGTACGATTAATTTTGAAAGAATAAATGACATAATAGATAAGATTGAACTAATTCAGGGGGATTTGCTTGATCAAAGTTCTTTATCCTCAGCAATTGTCGAGTCAGAACCTGATGAGGTTTATAATTTAGCAGCCCAGTCTTTCGTAAAAACCTCTTGGAACCAACCGGTTTTAACCGGAGAATTTACCGCTCTTGGAGTAACCAGGCTTTTGGAGGCAATAAGGGTAGTAAATCCAAAAATCAAATTTTATCAGGCATCCTCATCTGAAATGTTTGGAAAAGTTACTGAAACGCCTCAAAAAGAAACCACGAGATTTCATCCCAGAAGTCCTTATGGCGTGGCAAAAGTTTATGGCCATTATATAACGGTTAATTACAGAGAAAGTTTTGGTATATTTGCATGTTCAGGACTTCTTTTTAACCATGAGTCTCCGCGTAGAGGACTTGAGTTTGTAACAAGAAAAATAAGTCATGCAGTTGCCAGAATAAGTCTTGGTAAGCAAAAACAGCTGGAATTGGGATCTCTTGAGCCTAAAAGAGATTGGGGGTATGCAAGGGATTATGTTGAAGCAATGTGGCTGATGCTTCAGCAGCCTAAACCCGATAATTATGTTGTAGCAACTGGAGAAAATCATAGTGTCAAAGAATTTGTAGAACTTGCCTTTGAGATTGTCGGAATCACTGATTGGAAGAAGCATGTTATTTTGAATAAAGAGGAACATATGCGTCCGGCAGAAGTAGATTATCTTATTGGAGATGCAAGTAAGGCCAAAAAAGTTTTAGGTTGGGAACCAAAAACATTATTTAAAGAGTTAGTTGAAATTATGGTTAAGGCGGATTTAGAAAGAGAGAAAAAGAACAAATAGTATGCAAACAGTACTCGTTGCTGGAGGTGCTGGTTTTATCGGCTCACATCTTTGCAAAAGCTTACTGGAAAATAATTACAAGGTTATTTGTGTTGATAATCTCATAACCGGTGAAAAAAATAATCTTCAGGAGTTTGAAAAGAATGAAAATTTTACATTTATCAATCATGATTTGATTTTACCCCTTAAAGATTCGTTAATAGGAGAGATAAATTTCATTTTCCATCTTGCTTCTCCTGCATCGCCCAATAAAAAAAGTCCCAGAAGCTACATCAGCCATCCGATAGAAACGCTTCTGGTAAATTCTCAGGGAACTTATAATCTCCTAGAACTTTCCCGTAAGTTTTCTGCCAAATTGCTGTATGCGTCTTCGTCTGAAGTTTACGGAGATCCAATGGTTTCTCCTCAAAATGAAGATTATTTTGGCAACGTTAATCCAAATGGAACTCGTTCTGTATATGATGAGGGTAAACGTTTTGGAGAAGCGATCACAATGGCATATATAAGAAAATATAATGTTGATGCAAGGATAATACGAATTTTTAATACTTATGGTTCAAAAATGAGAGCAGATGACGGAAGAGTTGTTTCAAACTTTATCAATCAGGCAATAAAAGGCGATAAGATTACAGTTTATGGTAAGGGATCGCAGACACGCAGTATATGCTTTATAGATGATATGGTTTTAGGAATAAAAAGTGCAATGTTTTTGGATAAAACAATGGGTGAAGTAATCAATCTTGGTAATCCTGATGAACGTACTATTTTAGAACTAGCTAAGTTAATTAAAAAAATGACTAATTCAAATTCAGAAATTATTTTTGAGGATCTTCCTGAAGATGATCCAAAATCAAGAAAACCAGACATAATAAAAGCTAAAAAAATATTAGATTGGGAGCCAAAAATAGACGCAGAAGAAGGACTTAATAGGACAATAGAGTACTTCAAAAACTTGTAGATTGCCTCTTTATCCTAAAGTATGTTTATGATTTAATAGAAATATGAAGGTTGTTGTTATTATTCCTACTTACAATGAAAAGGGTAATATTGATCGGCTCATTCCGATTCTTGAGAATGATATTTTCCCAAAGATAAAAAATCACGATATGAATATTTTGGTTGCCGATGATAATTCTCCTGACGGAACTGCCGATGAAGTAAGAGAACTTATGGAAAGATATAAAAATATAAATATTAATTCCGGAGAAAAACATGGATTAGGCGCAGCCTATATTAGGGGTATGACATATGCTGTTGAAAAAATGGGAGCTGAGATTATGTTTGAAATGGATGCAGATCTTCAACATGATCCCCAGAAGATTCCTGAATTCCTTAAAAAAATAGACGAAGGATACGATATGGTTGTTGGAAATAGGTATAGTGATGGAGGATCAATTCCACAAAACTGGCCTTTTATGCGGAAAGTTTTTTCAATTGTCGCGAATTTATTTGTCAGAACAATATTTATGAAATTTTCCGTTCATGATTGGACTGGTGGATATAGGGCTCTTAAGAAAGAAGTTTTCTTGCAGGAAAAGGGAAAGTTAACTAATTATAAAGGCTATATTTTCCAAATCTCATTTTTAAATATGGCTATAGGAGATGGATTTAAGATCGGTGAGGTTCCTTTTCATTTTTCAGACCGAAATCTTGGTAAATCAAAAATAGCTCCATTCGGATACATAATGGAGGTTGTAAAATATGTAATTTCCGCACGTATTCAGGAAATAATAATTAACGGAAAATTTGGAAAGTTCTTGGTAGTAGGCGGAACTGGGTTTATTATAAACTGGATATTGTTAAATTTCTTAATAACATTTTTCAATATTCCTCCCGAATTTGCGAATCTATCAGGTGCGGTTTTTGCAATTTTCTCCAATTACAATATCAATAATTTATGGACATTTGGAGAGCGTAGAGCAAGAAGTATGAGAAGCTACTTTTTTAAGATGCTTCAATTTTATGCGACGTCTTCTTTTGGGGTTATATTCATTCAGACTGGAACAATTTTTATTTTAGGAAAATTAATAGGACATGATTCTAGACTCTTAATAAATGTTTACTTTATTATTGGAACTGGATTTTTAATGATGTGGAATTTCACAGTTTATAACAAAGTAATCTGGCGCAGAAAAAAAATCCTCAAATGAAATTTCAAGTTTCAAAGTTCAAAGTTC